>Ga0115007_10003070_pt1 | contig 10205 bp, 24 predicted proteins | sample ArcOceMetagenome_2_FD_87166 | JGI IMG/M metagenome (GOLD analysis project Ga0115007, IMG submission 87166) | Marine eukaryotic phytoplankton communities from Arctic Ocean - Arctic Ocean ARC135M Metagenome | ecosystem: Environmental > Aquatic > Marine > Oceanic | place: Arctic Ocean | collected...
CAATATATTAATTCTCCTTATTTTTATCTAAATAAGATAACTCAGATCTATCAAATATTGTTTATTGAGGATTAATTTCAATATTCTGGGGTTTTAGCCCAAATGTTCATTTCAACACCGGCCGGTTCTCGGTAACCACCCATCCCATTGCTCCAACGACCTCACCTGTGGCCTCTCCTGGCCCAAACTAAGCCCCTACGAAGGCCTTAAGTTGCGCTCGACCCCAGGAGCCGAGCAGGAGCCCCAACAGTGGCGAAAAACGACCTCTTGGTTTTTACAGTAATTAAGTGTCATTAAAGGCCTCAGATGAGGCTTAATTAAACATGGCTTTTTGCCCAGAATTGGTGAAAAAGCCACAACGGCAAAGAAAGAAAACATCACTTAGGAATGAATCACTATTAAATAAGAAAGAGTTCAAACGAGGCTGCTCACCCGTGGTGCTCCCCGAGCGCGATAGCTGGCTGCAGTCATTCAAGAGCCTCAGAAGTCGTGGGCACCAGGTAGCCCCAACCGAGGCAGCAGCGCGGTCACTGTGGCGGTCTTGACTTGGTGGTGGAGGGCATCATCGTACGCGGATCCTCGAACTGCATTTGCAGCCTCGGTGGCGGCATGGTGTAAGATGTAACTCTGGCAAAGCAGCTTCTCCATCAGCGGCAGCCGCGTCATCCAGGCACCGAACCACTCCTGGGGCATGTTCTGACCGCCCCCCTCTACGCAGCTCCAGGTTGACTCCAAAGCCTCCATTGGGCCCTTTATGAGGTGGTCGCGAACCTGGAGCGCAGTCGCAAGAGCATCTCTGCCCGATTAGCCGATGAGGCTGTGCCAGCTCCAAAGGATGCGCAAACAGGCCCAATAGAGCCCCTGCCATGTAGACCATCGGAGCCGAGCGCAGCCGAACTCACTGCCGTAGTCGCATATGGTGTGCAGGTAGGGCTCTGCTTGCCCTCGCAGGTCTGGCTGCTCCTGTCCCCATTTGGCGGCGCCGGCGAAAGTGCCTGCTGGCCACTGACCTCGATCGACACCTCCCGTGTTGAATGGTTCTGCTACCCAGGAGCGGTTCAGGGCGCGGATGCTTGGCTGTGGAGTATACCCTTGGCTGCTGGCGTGATCGCTCCACCTCGCGACCAGGTAGGCGGCGAAGGGCGCAAGGATCTCAGCAGCAGCAAGTGGAGCAACGACCGTCGCCGCCACAGTTCCCAGCATGGCGGCGACGGTGTGCAGCCGGGCCTTCGATCGCACTACCATCTCTACGAAGTTGCCTGTGGTGGCGGCTCGGACATAGGTGCCACTTTCCGCCTGGAGGCTCGCCTCTCTCCCCTTCTCGCCTTTGAGCATGGCCAGCATACGGCGTGCCTGATGGCTGAGGTCTCCCTACGATTGGAGCCACTCCTCCAACTCCTGGAAGGCCTCCCGCTCGTTTGCGTTGTTGAGCTGGTTGGGCTCCAAGCTCTTCTGCAGGCGCTTGTTCACTTGGTGGAGCTGCCTTTCCCTATCGTGTTGGCGTATGAACGCGTTGTACTCAGGCGCCCTCCTCAGGTCCTTGTTCTGAAGCAGCTCATTGGCTTGGACGGCCAATTCGTTGGTGAGGCGAGTGCGGTCTCCAGGGTCTGCAGGCTGCTCCCGCAGGCTCATTTGCTGCTCAACCTCCTTGTAGCCCGCGGTCTCCTGCAGCGGTTTTCCATCCTCTTCTGGGTTCACTCGTGGTAGATATTGGGCAGCAGCAGGAATGCCCTATCCCAGCAAGGAATAAAGCCTTCCCTCCTGCTGCGTCTGGGCCTTCTGGTGGCGAGTGGACTTGACCACCTGCAGCTCCACTGGGAAGGGTTAACCGCCACCAGATAAGTAAACCTTTGCCTTCGGTGGGAACTGCAGGGCTGTGCCTCTCTTGGCGTAGTTCTTCTCGCACATGATGCGCCCCATCACAAAGACCCGCTTCTCTTCCTCCAGCTTTACCCACGCCCGCTGGCGGTCCTCCCACTCTTGCCTGGACTCGGATGGCACTAGGTGGCCGGGCTTGAAGCAGTCTACCACATCATGGAATCCTTGCTATTAGGCCAAATATAGGTGCCACTGCTGCCGCTCCCGCCCTTACAACCGAGGCCAACCATTCCCTACACGTCGCTGCCGCTCCCACTCTTTTTGGATTTTGCTCCATGCGAGCTCCATTAGCTGCTTCTGTTTGTACAGCAGCATCGGCTCCATCTACGCCCTCCCATTGCATAATGAAAGGGGATGGCCAAATCCTCCGCAATTAGCGCAAGGACGAGTGGCAGCGAGGTCAGCGAAGGCTTTCGTTATGCAGACCCTGATTGACAGTGCTTATTGCTCCACTTCACTGTCCCCAAGGTGCGCTGCATTGAGGCTCTCACCGGGCAGCTTCGCTTCAGCTTGGCCATTGAGCAGTTGCAGCCACCAGGCTTGGTAGCGTAGCAGCTCTTTCTTGTTATGGTCTGAGGTAAGCTGAGGCAGCAGAGGCGAGACTGGCACAAACCACAATTCCCTCATAAAGTATTCATACATTCTCCAACTATGGTGTTTCTGTTGCCCACCAAGCCGCCTTGGCCACAGGAGGCTACCGCCCAGGCCTTGGTGTACAGTTGCAGGTGCCGGCATGCCTCTGTTCCTTGTCTGAGTCGCCCTGGCTGCTTGATCCACCCACTGGGCCTCCATGCAGGATGGCTAGCGGGGGCGAGCCTGCTGTGGTGCTTGCACCACCTACGGTGCTCCTTGAAGCTCGAGCCGTGCCTCCTGTTCTCCTGCATCCAGGCGAGCCTGCTCTTCGAGCCCGGGCTCATCATACTCGTCCGCGGCAGCCGGGTTGCCACCCTGGTTGCCATTCCCGTCGTCCTCCTGGTTTTCAATCTCTACGTCCGCAGGGAGGGGATTCTAGTTCTGAGGCCGCACCGGTGCTTGCACCCGAGCCAGCTATTGCTGATCTACGATCGGCTCCCAGACCAAGCTACCGGTGTCAGGCCCTGTTCCGGCGAAGTTCCAAACTTTGTTTGATGAGGCTTCATGGTAAGCTGAATACTGATCGTACAGCCCCTTTAACTTGCGCTACGCCAGGATACCGTGCCGATAGCTTGCGCCGCCGGGGAGACCTCTTGCCTCCAGCCTTACCCGTGCTTTGAGAACGGAGAAGGCACCGCAACCCATCCCCGCAATATGGACCATTCTCTTTTATTGAGCGGGGGAATCAGGGTTGCGGAAGCACCAGCCTAATTCTTCACCCCGGTCCAAGACGGCGAGTTTGTTTCGAGGGTTCGCACCCAGTGGCTTTACTGGCGGTCTCCTCCATGCCTTTACCTGGTTATTTGGACCGCAGTTCAACCAGCCCTCGCAGTCGGAGCAGGGCCCTCTCCTGTTTTAATGCGCCAAATAGTCCAGGAATGACATCCCTGCCTTAGTGTGCACTTGAAAAGCTTCTTCGGCTGCCGGCCGGTGCATCTGAGACGGCGGGGTTGAGCTCCAATAATGCATCAGTGTGGTCAAGGCATGAAGCCCAGCTGAAGCCCGATTCGCGTTGGTGTCTGCCCCCCATGCAGGGATCCCGTCTTCAGCACCGGCTATGTCTGGATCTGCAAGCTCAGCCTCCTGGGCCGGCTCGGCATATGGCGTTGCATCTGCATCTGCTGCCCGTATTGCGGCAATTATGCTAAGAAGTTCTGCTTCATCCAGGCGAGCCTGCTCTTCGAGCGCGGCCTCATCCACGGTCACCTGCTCCGGCTTCGTTGCTTCCAGAATCTCGAGCTCGCTGGGTTGGACCTCGCTGCAGGAAGGAGCATGCACGAGATGGCCTTCCGAGTCCTGTTTGGCCTCCTCCTGGCTGCTGGGTGGCTGCTGGCGTGGCTGTTGCTTCTGCTGTTTGCGTACAGGCGAATGCCCATGCGAGCTCGGGCTGCTCGTATCAAGCTTAAGCGGGTCTCCGAAAAGGGCAGTTGAGGCCTTGGCTGACCTCTTAGCCAGCATCGCCGGTGCATTCTTTCCCAGGAACTGCGAACTATGGTTCAACCCAGCTGGCGAGACCTACGGTCTCGATGGCTCCGGTGCCGCCGAGTTGGCTTGTTGGTTGCTGGCGATGCCATCCAGGGCTTCGCTGGCTCCAGTGTGGTCTGCAGACCCATTCCAGTGCGCAGTCGCCTCCTGGAGTATGCTCGATTGCTTGTTACAAGCGGCCTGGATGACGCCCACCCCAGCCGAGCATTGCTCTGCCTCGGTGGCACATCGGTGCTTCAGACTAGTCTGCTGGGCTGTCTTTGAACATCGCTGCTCCGGCTTCGTTGCTTGCTGACCACGCAGTGGCGCAATAGCCATCACAGATGCCTCAGCTCCAAAGAGCACCGGAGGTGGAGGCGGCTTGAGCTTGGCCTGGATGACCTATGGCGCCCGGATGACCTGTACCTTTGGAGCTTGCATGGCAGCAGCGCTCGAGTATCTGTTGCCCACGCCCGAGACCGAGCTGTCATTATGCCGCCTTGTTTGCTCCGGTGCTTGCACATTGCCGCTCTCGGACTCGAGGGTTCCCGCTGATTCGCCGTCGGGGCTGTCAAGTCGCTGGCGTAGGTCTTGCTATGGCTGCCATGGTGGCTGCCCAGCTGGCGGCTGCTTCTGAGCAGCCTGTGGCTGGACTGCAGGTTGCAAGTTAGCTCCTAGGCAATACATCTGAAAGGATTCGCTCTTGAGGATCCAAGACCTCAGTTGGGGGTGTTTCATACTGCGGAGGTTCCTCTGACCAGTAGTCCGTTTCTTCCACTCCTCTACCAGCATTTTCGCCAGCGGTTGTACCCGGGGGTCTACTAGTGCAGCGACCTGTTTGTTGCTGGCCTGCATGAGGGACGCCAGTTGACGCGCAAAGTCCTCCTGAGTTAGGTGGCTCTGTAGTTCCGACATTATATTTATGATTTATTATTATAACAACTGTTATCTGAAGCCGCATATGAGGTATCTTTCATGGCAGCTCCAGTTAGCAAATGCCAGAGCAAATCGGGCAGCGCCGTCAGCTCCGTAATGGGACACACCCGAGGTGAAGCAGGAAACCAGTTGCTCAAGCAGTTGACTGATTGCAGGAATGTGCCAATGGTCGCCCTCTTTTATACTCCAGGTCTCAATTAGGACCAAAGGTGCTACTCATTTTTCGCGCTCCTTTCCATGTTTATCTGCGAGAAGATAATAGCAGAAGAGGTGCCAGTTGCTACCTAGAACTAGGAAGGCAAGGATGGTATTCCTCCTTCTCTTCTGAGCGTATGTGCGGCAGTATGCAAGCACTTGAGCTAAATGCCCAGGATACTGGTGCGGTTGTTGCGCATGCCTCTTGACCTCTACGATGAGAGTCGTGTCCTTATCTTCAAGCGTCCAGTCTGAACGGTGTTACATATCAAGCCTCTGAACGTCCTGGGTCGTCAGCCAGGATTTAAGGATCCGTTTCTGCAGCGCTTTCAAGATGATGGACACCTGTAAAGAAACTCTGGCCTCATTACTGGCCTCTACCGAAGCTTAAAAGCAGCTTGAGTCTTCGCTCAATGATTGGATTACTTCGCGACCTCAGGCCAAAGCTGCTGGCCTAGCCGTATATGGAGCAGGCATCCCATCACGGTCTCGGACACCCTCTGACAGTTCTTGGAGGAAACACCGCTGCCATTCAGAGTGCAGCTGTCCCGTAGGATGAACTGCGGTCCAAGTTATGATGGTGCCTTTGCGCAGAGGCACCAGTTGCTGCGAAGAGCGAGAGCAGCTAGCAGGACCTACGGTCCCTGAGTTCATCCCCGATGGCTTCGCTGCTCCTTCATTCCAGCACTGCGGATGATGGTAGACCATTCCATCCACTTGCAGCCAAGAGCCGCGCAAGGAGCTGCCCCATAATAGCAGGCAGCAGTCTATCAAGTGACCTAAGGTCAGAGGTGTTGGCAGCTCCAGCTCCGCCACGCGATCATCCCACAAGACCGAGGCCACCAAGGTGGAGCTATGCCCGGTCAACTGTTCGGAATCGGTAGACATTTTCCGGTTTAATATAAGAATGATTAAGCGTTGGGTGTAGCCTCAGCTGAAGCCAAAGAAATGAAAGAAGAGGTTCGAATAAGTTAAAATGTTTGTTAAATATACTTGCATGAATGCCCTCAGGCCAGCTCGGTCTCGGTCACGATCTCGGGTGTGGTCTCAGATGCGGCCCTACTTCCCAGGCTCAGACTAGTCTGCTCTTGCTCCTTGGAGCTCGAGCTCCATAGCCGTTATTGAAGACCCACTCCAGGTCCCCGAAGTCTTGGCCATCTTCCGGCTCAGACTGAGACTAGTCTCCTCTCTGAGGGTCTGCTGCAGCCAACTACGCCTACGAGTAGGAGCTTCGCTCTGATGTTTACATCCGAGCGCAGCTCCAGGCGGAGTAGGCTCCCAACCAAAGCGGCCATTATGCTACTGGGACTTAGCACAGCTGTGACCACAGGCCAGGCACCGACCCTGGCACCAGCTGACTGATTCTGGCGTAGGCTTCCCGTGCTGCTTCATAGCTGCGTTTGCGGATGCAAGGAAGCTGGCCCAGGAGAGTGTCATTATAGCGCTTGGCCTCTTGCTTTGATTTGCCTTCTCTTACCAGCTCTGCAATACCTTGACCCCATTCGACGCCCTTGCCGTATACAGGAGTGGCGACATAGTAAGGGTATCGACACAGGCGCGGTTCCTTCTCGAGCATGACATCCCGCACCTCTTTCACGCGCTTTCGGAGCGGCTCATGATTGGCGTGGAGCCTGTGGAGCTCCTTCAGCTGCCTGCAACTCTCGGAGTCCAGCACGGTTGAAGAATCCGTGGCGCCTGCAGCTTAAGCTAGTTGCTCCATTATGGGCATTGCATGGATAGGAGGTACAGGTTCCAGCTTCCAGGAGCCTGCTGTGGTCTCAAGGATCAAGCGGTACTCCCCTCCATAGGCTGGTGTGAGCGTCATAGGGCACTGCTTGAAGCGGTACTCGCCTGTCCGGGCACCGGCCACCCCCTGTTCAACATCCATGAAATCTGGCTCAAAGCTGAAGCTGGTAGGGTCGTGCTGCTCGGGCTGGCTGCAGACGCTGCTGCTTGCGGTGATTACTGATTCCATCTTTGGTTAATATAATTTAATTATAAAAAGAGTTTCAGGAGTGGCTTATACCGCCGTCAGCGCCGCCGCTACCCAAGTGTGTTCTAGATGCCAAGGTCAGCTTCGCCGGCTCAGACTAGTCTGCTGCTCGAGCCCCAGCTGGCAGCCATCAAAATGGCCACGCAGACCATCCAGGTGCCAACAGGTATCTGTTGCTAGCAAGGAGGCAAGCATCACCGGGCGTGGTGCGATCCAAGCTAGCTTAATACCGACGTTAGAAACAGGTATCTGTTGCTAGCTCGGAGGCCATCGCAGAACCGGTGGCAGGCCAGGCAGCAAGCGCAAATGGAGGAAATAAAGGAAATGAACGAAAAGGGCGATTTGTTGTTAATGATGTTTACAATAATAAAGAATATGGGGGTACCTGCTGCGACCACCTGGGCTACTGCGAGGTCAATCGAACATTGGCTGACATGTCAGAGGCAACCCAGCTGGCGGCTGCGCAGCTAGCAGGACCTACGGTCCTTGCAGCCAGGCACCGATGCATTAGTCGGTACATAGTGCTCAATCTTGTCGTGGGAACTTGAAGCGGTAGTGGTGACCGAGGTCGTCGTTGAACCTGCAGCAGAAGTAGGGCGAGTTGACGCAGCCTCTCAAGTTGTAGGTGAAGAACTGTGAGCGCATAGCCTACCACTCCTCTCCGGCGGCGTCCAGCGCCCCCGCGATCAGGGCTCCGGACAGGGCGGCTATGGTCCGTGGTGGGTACCCCAAGAGTGGATCTGCAGCCCCAACTGAAGGTGGCACAATCTAGTGGACCACCTCATCCTCTGATGATGAGATGCTCTCTTCGGTCGGCTGCTGGTTCTGCTGCTGGTTCTGCTGTTGGTTCGGCTGTTGGTTCGGCTCCTCATGCTCCTCCTCCTGCGAGCTAGCCTGATCTTCGATCTCCTCCTGGTCATCCTGGCCATCCTGCCCATCCTGCTCATCCTGCTCCTGCTGAGTCTTCTTCTGCTGCTGAGCCTCCTTCTTCTCCTCAGCCTTCTTCTCCGCCTTCTTCTCCCTCTTCTTCTCCTTCTTCTTCTTCTCCAGTGTCTGCTTCCTGGCCCGCTCTGCCTCCTGCCGGTTCTCAGCTTGGACTGCCGTGGAGGCCTTTATCCCCAGCAAGCAAGCCATGAGCAGCAAGGTCAGCTTCGTTATCCCTGTCAACGGCCCTGCATCCTTCTTGCGCAGGAAGGCTTCCATGACCTTGGGCATCTTAGCGTCGTCCCAGAGGTGGCCGCGGTCTTGCTCTTTCAGCAGCTTCAGAAGGTCCGGCATCTCCGCAAAGGCAGCTGAGCCCTGCTGCCACCTCTTGAGTTGCTAGCCCTGTTGAGCATTAGCACTTGCCGAGTCCGGAAGCTCCTCGCCGTCAATCAGCTGGTGAAGGGCATGCCTGGTCAACTGCATTATATCTGCGCCCTTTCCGTTGGTGACCGCAAGGCCCATCGTCAGGTCTTCTGTGGTAATGATGGGGTAGAAGGGCTGGTCGCAGCTCCTGCATTTGCGGGATTCGAAGGCTGGGTCGTGCTTGAATACCGTGTTCCAGCCTCCTGCTTCTATGGCTTCTATGGCCTCAGGGGCGGACCCCGTTAATGCCTTCCGCACCCTCTGCAAGCACGTTGTCTGCGGCTTCGCGGCCTTGAGTTGTTCGGAGAAGCTCAGGGTAGCGATCTTCGGCTACGGTTTGCCGCGGTTGGTGGCCTGCTCCGGCTTCGTTGCTTCCTTTTCTAAAGGCTGCTTGAGCTTGGATGCTTCGGAGGCGGGCCACCTAACGGTGCTCTTTGAGCTCTTCACGGGCGTGGCAATGGCTGACAGCTGGTTGTTCCTCATGCCGCCAACATTCCCCCTGATGCCGTGGGATGAACCAGACATGCCTGACTTCCGGTCGCGCCACCTAACGGTGCTCTTTGAGCTCATCTTGTCTGAGGCTGCACTCGTGGTGTCACCAAGGCTGTCATCCTTCTCCTGGAATGTGACCTTCTTGGACGAGCCAGCTGCCAAGACCGAGCCTCAAGGAGCACCGGAGCCTACTAGCAGGGAGGACCGTTAGACCCGGGCGAGCCTGTTCTTCGAGCTCGGTCTCAAGCTCATGAAGCTGTCTATCTGCCGCTGCGGATTCCTGTTGCTGATGTGGAGCTCCGATACCGCCTTCTCGGCTTCGGCTGCAGCTGCGTCCCTTTGCTGCTTCCCCTGCTTCGTCGGTACCGGCTGCGCGTTCTCGCCCTTGACCTTCTTCTTGGGTGGCTCTACCACTCGGTTCCTGTCCCTGGCTGCTTTTGCTGCGGCTGCTGCGGCATACGTGGCTGCTATCTCCGCTGGCTGTAAACCCTTGCGCGGTGATGGAGTGCCTGAGGCCTCAGGTGACCCGTTGGTGGAATCGGTGAGAACGATGATGGCCTCCTTCCGCCTTTTGCACCCTGCAAGCGAAGGTTTAGCAATTGAACCTTCAGACATGTCAACATCCAGGGGAGCCTGCTCCAACTGAGACTAGTCCAGCCACGGCTGCTCTTCGAGCCCTCTCTGAGGCGTTGCTTCTTGAAGCTCGAGCTCGGCCACGGTCCCATCTCCATTGCGCACCGTAGTTGATGCGAACTGCGATCCGTAGGACTCTTGGGTGTCCGCAGCTTGGAAAGGGCCATAGCTGGCATGGGCCACCTCAGCTATCGCTTGCATCGCACCTAAGTCCCGCGAGTTCTGAGCAGGCAACGCCTCCTCCTTGAGCTGGCGAGGTCGGTAGGGTAGCTGCTGCTGCATCATCGCAGATGAACTATAGTTCGGCGGCTGCTGCTGCATCATCGGCTGCTCAGAAGCAGCAGCCAGCTGGGATGAACTATAGTTCGGTGCCTGTGCCTGTGCCATCGCGGGTGAACTATAGTTCGGAACCTTGGCGTCTCCGTAGATGTTCTGCTGTAGGGAGCCAGCGCGCCAGGTCGTGGTGGTGCTGTTGGTGCTGCAATTGAAATTGCTGTTGTTGTTGGTGGTCGTCGCCGGAAGCTACGACCGTGACCGTAGGTCCAGCCAGCTGGGGTCCAACTAGTTGGGCTGAGGCAACTGATTCATCAGGGCCAGCGCAGATGCACCTAAGTTCGCCTGGGCAAAGTGAGGC
>Ga0115007_10003071_pt1 | contig 10205 bp, 7 predicted proteins | sample ArcOceMetagenome_2_FD_87166 | JGI IMG/M metagenome (GOLD analysis project Ga0115007, IMG submission 87166) | Marine eukaryotic phytoplankton communities from Arctic Ocean - Arctic Ocean ARC135M Metagenome | ecosystem: Environmental > Aquatic > Marine > Oceanic | place: Arctic Ocean | collected...
CTCCACGGATTTGGTGGAAAACCGGGCTCGTTTTATTCCTCGTAGTACCCGTAACATTTTTAGCAGTTGTACTTCGGTGTTCGCCCAAACCGCGACCCTGACGACCAACCCCCTAAAGTACAAAAATAGTTCCGACGAACGCGACGGTCCGGTCTCGCTCCTCTGACCATGCTGGTTCTCTTCTTCCTGTCCCTTCTGTGCCTGCATGTCCCCACTGCCACCCGTTCCTCCTCCTCCTCCTCCTCCTCCTCCACCACCACCACGTTGTACAACATCATGAACATTGAACGCAACGCCACACAAAAAGCCATCAAAAAACAATACCATCGTTTGGCTCTGGAACTTCACCCCGACAAAAACAAACCCGACGTCGATGCAAACGGTGAAATGAGCGAGGCCGACGAGTTGCGCATGGAAGAGATCGTTCGTCGCTTCATTGAATTGGTCTCGGCCTACGAAGTGTTGTCGGACCCAGCACGTCGCAAAAGGTACGATCAATTGGGCGACGAAGGATTGAATCAAGGGAACGGTGCACGTGAGAGAAGGTCACAAAAGAAACAGTACGCGGACGAACCTTTTCACATGTATTCTCGGTTTCCTGGTGGGTCGATGGAGTTTCATTACACCAAGAAACGGGTAAAAAAAATGCCAACCATGACACAAAAAGTTGAAATTGAATTGAAGGACTTGTTCGCTGGAGCAACAACCAAGAACATTACCGTTCACCGGCAACGAATTTGCCACCATTGCCATGGGACGGGGGCCGAATCGGAAGATTTGATTGTGACGTGCCCACTGTGCCAGGGCGCGGGCACAACGATGTATTTGCATGAACATTGTGACGAGGAGGAGGAGGAACACGGTGGCCAAACCCACGAACACAAGAACCACGAACACCACCACGAACACCACACCCACCGCCACACCCACCACCACCATCAGTTGCAACAGATTGTCAACACCACTTGTTCCAACTGTGCGGGCACTGGTAAAATTGTACCGCCCAATGCGACGTGCACGGTCTGTGGTGGGGTGGGTACTTTGACGGAACCCAAAGTGTATTCCTTTAATGTCACGCATGTTGGTCAAAAAGTACGATACACGGATGGTTCACAAGCAATGAACCATGAAGACGGTGCAGTGGTGTTTGACGTTGTCGCCGTTGACCACCCCAAATTTAAAATACAAGACACCAATCTCATTTACGACGCCAAAGTTGATTTGGTGGATGCCTTGATTGGATTTGAAAAATTCATTACGCATCTTGACGGTCGAAAAATACCCATCGTGCATGACATTGTGACGTTTCATGGGTACCAGCACGTTGTGAAAAACGAAGGGTTGATCAAACTACCCAGGTCGCACCAGGGGCAGTTGGTAGAGGGAGAACGGGGCGACTTGGTTGTGAATTTTGACGTGGTTTTCCCCAGATCACTCAGTGACGCACAACGGCAAGCACTTTGCAAAGTCATGGACGACGATGATGTTGATGTGTTGGAGGATGTGATTGCCTTGGCCGCGGCCAGTGAAGACGCCAAAGATTGGCACCAAGAAAGAAGGCATTCGAACGTGTGTCACCCAAACCAGAACGTCTGTAGTTACAACGAATTGTGGGTGTTGACCGAGTTTTCTTGAGGTGTGGTTGGTTTGGACTTTGTGTGACACCTTCGAAGGTACAATTTACAACTCAATAATACTAATTGTACTGTTGTACTGTTGTGCTGTTGTACCTTTGTACAATACAACAGTCCTTTACATAAAATGAAGATTTCTGGGTCGCAATCGACGTGCAACAGAGACATCCAATCTACAATATTCAACATTCAACGCTTGCAGACTACCTAGAGTAGTGCTACCAGCTATTGAAAGCGACCATCTACCATCTACCATCTACCATTGCGACCTAGTTACTGGTTTGCACCTGATTCTCGTTTCTTTTGGCCTGTCGCTGCTGCTTCCATCAAACCAGCACGCTCTTCGTCGGTTGCATTGGCGTACATGTCAGCCAGCAATTCTTGGGTTGACGCATCTTTCAAAGAAGTGGCAACTCTTTTTTTTCGAGCGGCCTCCTTCAAGTCCTTGACGTCCGTCAAATCAGACCATTCGGCAAGTGTTGCTTTTCTCAACTTGATTACGAATCGTGTTGGTTTCAATTTAAGTTTACATTTGTCGGGGTTGATGGCTTGGCACAAGTTATGAATTGCCAATGCTGTTTTTTTACCATTGGTCTCGAGTATGACCGCACACTTGTTTTTGTCAAAGCAACTCAATGTTTCATATTCACTGCCAACGTCGACGTAGATACTGACGAATTTGTCGCTCTGATCCCATCCATACGCACTGATCTTGGGAAGTTGCGCGGCATCTTCAAAGTTCATCCTCCTTCTTCCTTCTTCTTCCAAAGCAAAGGAGGCGGAGAGGGGCAAGAAGGCGATCAACGAGGACAGATATTTCTGTCTGTCGTAAGGATAAATCGATTTCGTAGGAAGATCGGAGGCCGAAACTCCTTGGAACAGGAGCGGTGGGTACAGACGATGCCCTCCCTTACCCTCAACAGGTACCAGGTAGGGCATCGTAAATCGTAAAGGTTCAATTACACGTAAATACGGTTCTTCTTCTTTTTCAAACCATGGAAACGAAGTTGTCCATTCGATCGACATCGATTCAAGGCGCCACCCGCACTCGTGCCTCGGTCATCGAAGTGGAATTGCAAGATGCCTACCAAGCCGAGACCGTGGGTGAGTTGTACTCCGCGTTGGAAAAAGCCGTGCAATCTTTGAAAGCCACCAATTCCTTTCGCAGCGTCAACATCACACTGGCGGGCACACCGGACGAAGACCCAGCGTTGACAGATTTAATCATTACCATTGAAGAGAAAGGAGTGCTTGGGCTGAGTGCAAATGTATACAACAACCAACGGGAGGCCACTGCTGAAACCACTTTGCAACTCCATAATGTAATTGGAGGATGTGAAACATTGTCCATCGCCGGCGGGGCCGGTAGTAAATCAAGTTACAGTGCCAAAGCATCGCTGACTCGGCCCCGATTCTTGGGTTTTCCACTGGCCTTTGAAGCGGCGGTGGATCGAGTGCGGTCGTCGCATGCCGAAGTGAGCAGCCATGATCGTAAAAAGAAACACGTGGGGATGAATGTGCGGACGTACGACGGCCTTCACAGAGCTGCTTGGGATCTGACGTTTCGTGATTTGGTACCACTGCGCGATGAAAAAACACCCTATTCTAAATTATCGTCGCGCGAAGTGTTGTACGACTGTACCAAACCATCGATGAAAAATTCCGTGTCGTATCAATTTACAAAAGACACCAGAGACAACGCGTTGTCTCCACGCACGGGTTCGTTGGTAAAAGTAGTGGGTGAATCTGCCGGGTTGTTGGGTGGGGATGTGTATTTCAATTCACTGTTGGTAACCGCGCAACAATATTTCCCGGTGGGGCCGACAGAACTGTTTGGTGGGTTGCCCGGTGCTACATTGGCATTGGGTGTGCGTGTCGGGGGCATCGTACCCTTTGGTGTGGATCAATCGCAAGCCAAAGAACAAGGTATGACCGGGGTACGAATTTGCGATCGTTTCAATGCCGGTGGTCCATTGAATTTTCGAGGGTTTCAAGAGGGTGGGATTGGACCCAGGGCAGCACCGGTCGGGGAAAACAAAATAAATCCGGGTGGAGACAGTTTGGGTGCAGAGGCCTTGGGGGTTGTGAGCATGCGTGTCGATGTACCTGCACCCATTCCAATCTTGGCGGTAAGATGCAACGCGTTTTCATTCATTCGGGTTGCACATCCCACCTTTGCTCTGCTCCTTGTGGTATGATTGTTTCTGACGTTGTTTGTTGTTTGTTGTTTGTTGTTTGTTGTTTTTTGTTTCTTGTTTCTTGTTTCTTGTTTCTTGTTTCTTATTTCTTCTGTTGCTTTGCACTGTTAGGATTTTGGTGTACGTGCCCATGCGTATGCCAATGTTGGTAATTTATTGCCCATACAAAAAGTCACGAGTGAATTTGCTTCATCTTGGCGTGGTGCTGCCGGGGTTGGCTTGGCGATTGGCACACAGTTTGGCAGAGTTGAAGTGAATTATAATCTTTGGCAACGCCAACAAGACTACGACCAAGTAGCTCCTGGGTTGCAATGGGGAGTAGGGATTGACTTTTTGTAGCGTGGCAGTGTGGGTGTGTGGGCCTGTGGACCAAGCGACCAAGGCAGCATCACAGTGGACAGTAAGCTTTTCAAGTTTCAAGTGTAACACACACCCGGGTATAAAGTATAAAAGTATAAAAAATAGAGAAATTATTTAAAAATACCAGGTAATTTTTTTTAAATACCTGTACCTGTACAACGTACAACACTGTTGTAGCGCACATGTATGATGTATACATGTACACCACACCCACACAACGTCTACAAATCTTTTGGGCGTGAAAAACCACCGGAACCCACTATACATTCTGTGGCCGCTTCTTCTTCGGTCCCCCCCCCGCTTCTCACTGGGTTTTTGGCAGCCCCACTTTCCACAAGACCATGTTTCGCGACAACTTCCGACCACGTTTTTCTTTCCTCGCATAAATTACGTAAAATGTCGGCAGCATCGTTGACACTGACCCGCACTTGTTCCATGGTGTCCCTTTCTCTTAATGTGACACAACTGTCTTTAGCACATTGATACCCAACCGTTGCAAAATCAACAACAACCGCAAAGGGTACACCAATTTCATCCATTCGGGCATACCTGCGACCAATTTGAGCACCGGAAGCATCCACTTTGCACGAGATACCCAAACGAGTGATCTGTGTGTTGATGGTGGACACGGTCGTTTCCAACGAGGAATGGTTGCTCAACGGAAGGACAGCACATTTAATGGGAGCAATGAGGGGGTTAAACTTGAAGTAGTTACGAACCGTCATGTCTTGTTCTTTGTTTTTGTTTTTTTTCTTTTTACTCTTTTTCTTTTTTGCGTCGTCCGTCTTCTTTTCTTCGCCGCCGTCGGTGGCCCCTGTGTCTTCCGCACGAATGGCATACGCGTGTTCCAACAAAGAATACATAATGCGACCAATGCCAAAACTTGGTTCAACCACGGAGGGACGAAATTTTATTTCTTGAACTTGTTTTTCTGCTATTTTCCAAGAACACATGTCGCGTGTAATTGTCCAAGAACCTTTGCACGATGTGACAGTGGCTTCACTACCGGACGCGAGTTGGGCTTCAACGACGCCCGCCTCGCTTGCTTCGGCCGTTGTTTTATTGGCACCGCCACCGACTGCTAAACTTTCCAAAGCATCCACAACATTGCCTCCCTCTCGTTTAAAGGTTTTACCAATCATTTTACGATTCAATGTCATTTTCATGTATCGGACCGTGTGTTTGGCTACTTTTTTGGTGGCCAGCATGGAACGGCCAGTGACACTTGCGTGGGCGTCTAAATCAAAGCAGGAGCGGTCCGCGTGGCCAACACACTCTGTCCATCCATAACTGTTTAAAATTTCAGCATCCCAACAGTCAGTGGCGTAGTGTGCCATTTCTGTTTTCAAATGTTGACGAAAACGAATTTTATCAGCATGAATACCAGCACGGCGCAAAAACAAATAAGTGCGTGACATGAAGAAAGCCAGCGTCTCGTTGTCAATCATGCCCTTCGCGACGGCTTGGCCCATGGTCCAATCCGTGGTCATTTTACCAGTTTCCAATTGGCCATGGCGATCAAACAATGGAATGAGTAAATCTTGCACTTCTGAAAATTTGGCATGTTTTTTATTTTCTGGGTCCACAAAATGTTCAATTTCAGCTTGGCAAAATTCACGAACACGCAACAGGCCAGACCGAGGGGCAATTTCATTGCGGTACGCTTGTCCAATTTGAGCCGCCGCAAAGGGAAGTTTGCCGGCATTGAAATCACGCAGACGTTCAAAATTGATAAAGATACCTTGGGCGGTTTCCGGACGCAAGTACCCCACTTGTGTACCTTCTGGACCAATCGTAGTTTTAAACATCAAATTGAAGGGGAACGGTTTCGACCATTCGTTGCCGGCCGGCGATTTGATTCCAAACCTTTGAAACGCTTCGTGCATCTCTTCCACACCCAGCGCTTCCGCTTTGCGGGCTTGTACTTCAAGTGATTTACGTTCGTCGGCGGGCATGCCAGTGTCCGCTTCCAAAAGACTTTCAATGTGTTCTTCCAACAATTTATCAGCACGCGCACAGGGTGGGTCACTTTTGGGGTCCTTGACCATCAAATCGGTAAAGCGCTCGACATGGCCCGATGTATTCAACACGGCGTGTGGCATTAGGTTTGTGCATTCGACTTCCAACATTCCTTCTTCCAACACAAAATGACGTCGCCACAACGCCAAAAGATTTGCTTTCAAAGCACATCCAGGGGGACCAAAGTCAAAAAAACCTTTTGTACCCCCGTATATTTCAAAGGAGGGCACGACGAACATTCGTTGTTTCAATACAGTGTCCAGACGGTCGCGATCAACCTTGAATACTTGTCCTACATCTGACCCGGCGCACAACGCAAGTTGTTCACGCAATTCTTTCAATTTGACGACTTCTGGTCCCCAATCACCGCCTGCTTTCTTGATGGTACGAACCAGGGCGGCCTGCTTTGCTACCGAGGCGCGCAACCCATCGGCGACGTCGGTGGAGGAGGAGGATGGGGCAGGTGGGGCTTTTGTTTCACTCATGTTTTTGGTTTTGTGGTCCTGTGGGTGGTGATAAAAATTTGGTTTGCAACTCAGGGGGCCAGCAGTGATGACTGATGACGATCACAGGCCGTTGCTTCAAATTTATATGCTGAGAAGCTTACCCGTAGAAGCTAAAAAGAAAAGGAACGCCTCCTCAAAAATTAAGATCAGCCGTAAAGAGAAAGGAACGACCTCCACGTTGCACTATGTTGTCGGAACGAGTACAAAATACATCGGCACCTCCATTAAATTGTGTCACAAAAAAATTGCTTGCATCTTGCATTTTTGCAATTCAATAATTAATTCAATGTGGTGTGTTGGGGACAATTTCAATGAAATTATTTTTTCATCTTTTTTCATTCATTATATTTTGATTATATGCGCTGCATGTTGACTCGAAAAATTGGTTGCATGTTGCCTGGTGGGGGTGGCCGCCCGGGCGGTCTTTTGGCGGTGTGTTTGGCGGTACGTTTTCCACCTGTTTGAATGTTCAAACTTTGCAAATTAATTGAAGTCAATTCTGGAAGAATTATTTTTGATTGTTGTTGGCGCCGTAGCCTGTTGGGACTGGAATGGACCGTTCTACCACCGACCCTTGTTTTAGTTTTAATGCTCCGTGATGGAAACGATGAAGCGGCCGAAGAATAAGTGACCGAATGTTCGACTTGCCATTTTTTGGCACGGTACGAACTCAAGACATCTTTCACTTGCAAGACAATTTGTGCATGAACCAAGTTTTTTACCCACCCTTGCTTCATTGCTTTTTGTTGCCTTTGAAACCTTCGTACCACACGTTGGATTTGATTTGCCGCCATGGATCTTCTTTCCCACCAAAGCCGTCGGCACAAATCTGCCGCTTCAATCAATGTTTGAGCTTTCGCACGACGTTGCTGCAACACAATCTGCTTTGCACAAACACGTCGCCAAAAACATTGTATTGCTATGCAAGCAGTGTTCGTTGTACGCCAAGTACGTTCAGAGTTGGCATGTTGTAGTGCAGCAATGCATCGATACCAACATTGTATTCGTATGCATTGACACACTTGCTGTTGTTCTATTCGTGCCAATGCCAATTGTTTTCTTTTCATGAATTTTTTATACACGCATTGCAATTGAGTAGCTCTTTGATTCAATACATTTTGCCGTGCTGCTGTTCGAAGTTTTGCCACGTGTTGTTTCGCCAAGATTCTTAAATTTGTTTTTCTATACCAAGATTGAACCAACAGTACCCGGGCGTGTCTTTTTTGTTGGTTGACCAATCGAATGTTGGCCACGGTGTCTCGTGCTTTGCAACATCTCCAAGCGGAAACAATGGTCCGTTGTGCATGAAATCGACGTTGTCGATGCCTGCCTTGATCCAAGCACACAAACGTCATTTTGGCGACCGTGCCAATCCATGTTGTGTTTCTTTGTGCAACATAAAATCGATAATGGCGTTGCAATGCTGCGCTGGATGTTTTCAGCTGCAAAAATCGTTGGCGTGCTCCATGTTGTCGAACCAACGATTGAATTCGTGTGGCGGTGTTATCCATCCATTTTGATTTGTTTCTTCGGGCAGCATAGGACCGATAATGGCGTTGCAACGCTTCGCTTGATACTTTCCATTGCAGAAATCGTTGGCGTGCTCCATGTTGTCGAACCAACGATTGAATTCGTGTGGCGTGTTGGCCGCGGTGTGCCACCATCCTTTGAAGAGCAAGGCCCAACACCGTCGTTCTTGCTCGCCACATGCGATAAATAGATTGTATTTGTTTCACAGACCGTATGATTTGAATTGCTTTCTTCACAGCATTCCTTTTTTTCTTCTTGGCATGTTGTTGAAGAAACAATTGAATCTTAATCGCCGCTGCCCACTGTTGCATCTGTTTATTTTTAAATGCACGTCGAATTTTTCGACCGCGATACCTGCTTTGAAGTTGGGTAATGTTTGCATTGATTTTGGCGACAAATGATTTACGTACATTGATTTTTGCACGTGCTGCTATTTTTTCTATTCTGTTTCTAATGGTCTTGCCCCGGTATATGCGTTGGATGTGTTGGGCAGCCAAAGTTTGTTTTCTGGCATGTCTATGAAACGAGACTGTTCTCCAACATCGTTGTATCACAGCAGCAGCCGAAATTGATTCTATGACGACCTTCATCCGATCGTTGTTTGGCTGCCCGTCTTGTTTTGTTTGGTGGTGGTGGTCGGGGGGGGTGGGATGTGGTTGTGGGTGCGGTTGCGGTCGTGGTTGGTGCGGTTGGTGCGGTTGGTGCGGTTGGTGTGGTTGTGGTAGTTGCTGCTTGTTTGGTTGTTTCTTTTTTGCGTAGCGGCGGCGTGGGACTGGTGGTGGCGGTGCATTTGTTTGCCAGCGAACAAACAATTTGCCCCGTGCTGAATGGGTTTGTTGAATACCATTGACGTTACTTGGAGCCGTTTGAGCACGTTTGGCCAAGTTGGAGGCACGTGTTCGACTTTCCTTTTCAACTCGGCATTGCGCTTTCTTCAGTACTCGGTGTTCCCTTGCCATGGCACGACGTTTTTTTCTTTGGCGGCACAAATAGGTCATTTGTCGCCAATATTTTTTACGCACAACGTATCCTCGGAATATTTTTTGAATCTTTTTGGAATTCCTTCTTCTTACTGGTTCCAACAGTTGGTCCATCATTGAGTCCCAAGCATTCACGGCACTTTCAAAGGCGTGCGACATTTTTTTGTTGGGCGGGTGGGTGGGTGCGGTGGCATACAAAGGTGAATCTGCCGTCGATGCTCTTTTTTGTGCCTTGTTCGATCGCGAGTGGGGCGCTGGATCAACACCGACTTCTCGATCGTATTCCCTGCGTTGTGTTTCGTTCGACAACAATTTGTAGGCGTCGCTGATGTACTGGAATCTTTTCTGCGCGCGTTGGATTTGTTTTTCGGACCCACGTTGGTTTTTGTCGGGATGCCATTTAAGTGCCAATTTGTGGTAGGCCTTTCGGATCGTCGATTGGGTGGCCGAATCATGGACGCCAAGAATGCAGTAGTAGTCTATTATTTCATCTTCGTCGTTTTCGGCCATCATCAAAAGAAGTGGTGCAAATAAAAGAATTCCTCGGCCACCATCAAAAGAAGTGGTGCAAATAAAAGAAGTGGTGTTTGGATAGTTGGAACAGGTCGGGGAACAGGTATACCCAACTCTCTTGTCTCAACTCATTTTCTATAAAAAACTGTCTGGCCTGAGTCTCGCAGTCCTCGGATATCAAAGGGTCGAAGAGATTCTTGGGTCTATGGTCGAAGGATACCGATTTCGTAGGAAGATCGGAGGCCGAAACTCCTTGAACAGGAGCGGTAGGTAGGGTACAGAGGTACAACCATGCAGGTAGGGCATCGTACAAACATTTTTTACCGTAAATACGGTTCTTCTTCTTCTTCTTTAACGGAATTATAATAGTGTGGATTTTCTTGACAATTAGGAACAATGGAAACAAGCGGTGCCTCCTCCTCCGCCGCAAGCGATGCCGCCTCTAGAAATGCACTGCACGTCCAA
>Ga0115007_10003075_pt1 | contig 10194 bp, 6 predicted proteins | sample ArcOceMetagenome_2_FD_87166 | JGI IMG/M metagenome (GOLD analysis project Ga0115007, IMG submission 87166) | Marine eukaryotic phytoplankton communities from Arctic Ocean - Arctic Ocean ARC135M Metagenome | ecosystem: Environmental > Aquatic > Marine > Oceanic | place: Arctic Ocean | collected...
CACTCTATACATAGCCCCTGCCTGGGACACACCAGCAAAATCCTGCACCATAACATGTTGTTGCCCCAGACAATTAAACAATTGAACCCAAAGAATTACCTGATTCACTCAACCTTTGATGTGTGTAGCAAAATAGGTATACATAAAAAAGGATTGGTACTTTCAAACAACAGTATGCTTAAAATGGCACACAAATATATATTAGAAGGTTTTTATTTGTACCACACCTTAAAAAGTAAGGTCTACCATGACAAATGAATGGTCATCATCATCTACTATTTCTACTGAATGAGTGAGTCGTAACTAGCTAGACTATATTATACGTGGACAAAGAATGTGGTAACTTATAGTGTGTATAATATTATTATAGTCTTTTTGTTAGATGAAGCTCTATTTATTGTTTCTCCCTTTATATATTTGCCTTGTTTCACTTTTGTGAACACCATTCTTTGTCTGCTAAGTATTGGCACCGTCCTCCTACTACTATATAATAGAACGGATTTTACCGGTATGTAACGGACTTTTAGGTTTGTAACAGTAGCAGAGCTCTCTGCTGTACCTATACGGTGGTTGTATATAAGTGACAAAAGAGATAATTTGTCATATTCTATTTTTTATTAAAGTATACGTTTATAACTATCCTATCGTCGTCGTCGCAGACGACGTCTTTGCTGCTGTTGTACTATTAAAAATCCTTTCTTCATCAAAACTAATGTCATAAAAATACCTGTCAAAGAAGCTGTAGAAGTTTCGTAAAAGGAACAGATCTTTTTATTACCACCGATCGAAGCAGAAGTAGAAGCCGCATCAACACCACCACCAAATACCGCTGCTGCGCCTGCGCCTGATGGTGCTGTCGTCGACTTTGGTTTTCCATATTTTACGTATTCGTTCATAGCATCACCTCCTCCTACTGTTTCATTTTCATTTTCGTCATTATCATCGTTATCACTAGTACCTTCTTCTTCTTCTTCTTTCCATGCTGTATTACGTAATTCATCCCACCAATCTATAGAATTATATGCAATAAATTCATTGTAATTCATTAATAATTCTTCACCTTTTTGTATATCACGTGTTGTTTTAGGATCAGAATTTATATTAACAATAGATGGATATTCACCATGATTAAAATAGGATGCCTCATCTAATTCACATTCAACACAACCTGATATTGTTTGTATTGCATACGCCCAAAGTAATATATCACATTGTATATTATACGATTCTACTCTTTGTAAGAATGATGTTATTTCCTCCAATGAACAAAAATATGCTTTATTTGCTTGTCCAGCTTGTCCGAATGCATTATAGTAACCCCTTTCACTTTCATCATCATCAGCAGCATCATTGGAGAATGAACTATGTACAGATAACCAAACAGTTGTATTTTTCGGTATATCTTGTGATGCATATAATGTCCGACCTCTACCAGCAGCAGCACCTGTGCCATCATTACGAACCTCAATAGAATTTCGTGGATACAATCCACTATGCGTGTCCAAATATCGATGACGTGCATGTATCCGATGATGATAACTTTTTTTCCCACCACCATTATTTTCATGATATATATTTTGTATTAACTTCCAAGTTGATTCATTATGTATTAATCTTGGATAATTCGATGTACCACAATCTGTTGGTAATGGATGTAAGTCTAACTTCTTTAACTTTCTTTGGACGTCATTGTATTCATCAACATTATAGATCGGCATTATTACTTAATTGCTTTCTTCTTCTTTTTGTTTAGCCGAGTCTGTTCGAAATGAACCAGACTCTAGTCTAGTCAATTCTCGTCTCGTCTCAGCAATAGCTGCTACTAGCTGCTTCTGTACTGTTTCAAGTCGATTCGATTTTAAAATTCTCACTATTCTCGAAATATGAGCTCTCGTTGAATCAATCAATCAAAGCCTGCCGTACCCTCTTTTGTGGCCACTAACTCACTGTAAAGATAACACGCACTCTGTACTGTACTGAATTAGCAGACAGATTTTATGGGCAATCAATGAATTTAAAGATGATATGGATCAAGACTGTGTTCGGGTTCAAGCCGAAAGTTTGGGTCCAAAGTGTTGTACCGTGTATGTTGGTATGTTGGTTATTTTCGAAGGATTTTCTGCTACTAGTATTTTTTTTATTTTTATGTCGGCGAACAAATTGTAAGCATGGTCCTTACTAGTGCACAGTATGTCAATCAAATATCTTTATTATGAAAAATAAGTATCAATTGTACAGTATGTATGTACGTATAATGTTTTATCAGATATGGCTGAGCCAAAATACTTTTTTTTAAATTTCAAAACCCTAATTAAGGTTATAAGCACGACTAAAATGAAATGAGAACCAATACCAAGGAAAAATCTATCACTTGGTTTCATCGCGTTAAGCAATGGAAAAAACGACGAAACACAAAACCACCCACAGACACAGACAGACGGGAGACACTGCCGCACGGACCTTTTGTTAAAACAATAGTGCCCTTTTTTTATAACACGTACAATCAAGGCGATGTTTTTGAAAACGTGTAAAAATAACACGATAGAAAATAAGAAAGTCGCTCTTCGGAATACACCAGTAATTGCATATCCTCCTCTCTTCTATCATGCAACCAGCTTCCGCCTTTCGAAAACACGAGTAGATTAAGACTAAGGGAAAGAAAGTGAACGAAGAAAGAATAACGCGATTACGATTGATCCAGTTGAGACATTTTGTTTGAAGTTTGAACATTATTGAGATTAGGTCTTGTTTAGCAAAAGCTAGCTTGGTACTAAGTAGTAGTACTGTAATAAGCGCCTTCTTCGTCAGCATCAGCGAACTTGACGAAACTCTCCGAAGGAAGCTAAGCATCAACGAATGAAAAATTGTAGTAATCGAATCACATCGACGTACTATCACATCTCATTGTTTGCTTTTTCAAGACTTTCATTTTTGAAATTGTAAGATCGGGTCTTGGTTTAAGCTTACGACGTGAGTTTGGAAATCGAATCACATCGAATCACATCACATCACATCTCATTCATTCTGTATAGAATAAACCAGAAAAGAAGTGAATAGCGGCGGACACAAAGAAGAAGAAGAAGAAGAAAAGTCGAGAGGGAAAAAGACATCACATATATATTGTCCTATTATTACAACTGAAGTTCTATTCCATTCCATTCCATTACATTGCATTGTTCATGATATTTCAGTCCTGTATCCGTTATATTGTTTCTTAGCTGAACGAATAAAGATTAAGTACAATCATGCCAATCTTTCGAATATTGGGAGGGAATTCCTCATCATCATCCAATAATAATACATCCCGAGGATCATCCTCAAACTTTATGGGCATCAATACTAATAACAACTCGAATAATAACCACAATAACAATAACAGTAATAGTCAACAACAAAGACGTGTAAGCAATCAAAGTACATATCCCGGATTACGATTATGTCGATCATCGAATACTACTACTAACAATACTAATAACAGCAACAGCAATAACAACGCATCATCAGCACCAGCAACAACAGGAGGTATTGGTAGTTGTGGTTTGTTTTCATCGATCCGAAGTAGCACGACTAGTACCAACAGTACTCCGTACGTTACTAATAATACAAATACAAATACATCCTCTATGTTTAATTCTACTTCAAGTAGTCCAGTTGTTATACGAGGATCAACAGTAACCTCGCGTTCTTTTACTGCTTCGGCTTCAGCTCCTCGTGGGAGTAATGCCAGTGGTTTACCACCTTACGTAGACAATAACAGCAGTAGCAGAAGCAGTAACACGAGTAACAATAATGCAACAACTACAGCAACAACAACGAATAATACTAATCAAAGCCAAAGTCATAGTCAAAGTCAATCCCAATCATCACAAGCACATCAAAGACCGGGTGCGTATGCAGTTACACGATCAACAGCTGGTATGTCCTCACAAGTATATCGTGTTACAGTCCCGCCAGGTGTTATACCAGGAAATGAATTTACTGTACATGCTGGTAATCGTAGAGTACGTGTTCGATGTCCTATATCATCAAGACCAGGACATTCATTACAAATAACATTACCACCAGAACCAATAACAAGTCATAAACATTTAAATTCTGCACCATTAACAAGAGCATGTAGTGTTGAGACCATTACCAACAACAGTAATAATAATACAAATGATACAGATATAAATAATGAATATGCATTCCCAGGACGGCCAGATCAACTTGCAGCATCTGGTGGTGCAGTACCTATGACACCAGAAGTTAGGAATGTTAATCGGAATGCAACATCAAGTGGTGCACCACCACAAACATTCTTAGTAACAATACCACCAAATATATATCCTGGTATGCAATTTACTGTTAATGCTAATGGACAAAGATTTATGGTAACATGTCCACCTGATGCTGGACCGAATCGTAAAGTACGGATTGTACCACCACCACCACCGCCATCTGAGTTTTCGGGCTCGAATAATAATAACAATAATAATAATAATGTTGAAGAAGAAGAACCATTAGCTGCACCAAAAACACAAGTATTTGAAGTTGTTGTACCACCAGGTGTACGACCGAATCAACCCTTTACACTTATGGCAAATGGACAACGTGTATTAGTAACATGTCCACCAAATGTTATACCTGGACAAAAAATACGATTTCAATTACCTGTTCCTGGTGTTGGCGGCAGTAATGGCAACGGTACTGGTACTAACAACAGCAACAACACTCCGAATATACAACTTTCTTATAAGGATGATGCTGGTTCATCTGGATGGTGTCGTACAATACGTGTTACGGATATGAAATTCCAATGGGTACGAGTTGATAATAAGAATAATAACAAAGATAGCAATAAAAACGGCGATGCTGGTAGTCTTCATAACAAGAAAGAACGTGTGGCATCGAAGACGAAAGATTTGTTTAATCTCTTTGGTGATACTAGTAGTGGTGGTGGTGGTGGTGGTGGCGGCAAAGGAACAGAAGATGGCGAAGAAGAAAGTATGGGTGCAAAGGCTGTCGAAGATATGGAGGCATTTGATTTTGGTAAAGCTGCATATGTACGTAAAATACAATACTTAGAAGGGAATGATGCAAGGATGAGAACAGGATCAGTTACATTAGTTCCCGCACAGGATGCTGTTGTTGAATCAAAAGTTGTTGATCATAATTATCATGGTACACAACAAACAAAGACATTACTTTCCTATACAGATATTGCGAACATACAAACGAAAACATTAGATGAAAAAATTGATTGGTTTAATAAATCAGTTTGTGAAGAATTATATACACCATGGGAAAAAGGACATGTGAAGATTGTTGTTAGACGTCATTCCTTATTAATGGATAGCGTTGATTCAATTATGGCATTAGGACGTGATGATATGAGAAAACGATGGCGGATTGAATTTGCTGGTGAGCCTGGTATAGAAGCTGGTGGATTAACACGTGAATGGTTCCAATTAGTAACAGAACAAATTTTTGATCCAGATTTTGGTTTATGGTTATCATCCGACAACAATCAAATGTCCATGAGAATTAACGGCGCAAGTCGTAAGTTTATTGTCTGTCCTGTCAGTCGGTGTTGGTTCGATCTTGTTGTGTTGTGTTGTGTTGTGTTTTGTTCATTTATTTATATCCATCAATCTGAGTAAATTGAACTAGCACTTACACATCTGTTTTCGGTTTCACTTCATTTCATCTTGTTATTGTTTTGTTGCAGATATTTCTTGTCCCGATGATCATCTTATTTACTTTCGATTCTTGGGACGTGTCATGGGTCGAGCTTTGTTCGATCGGCAACTTATCAAGGGTCATATGGTTCGGCATTTATACAAGCATCTTCTCGGATGGCCGATCACCTTCGAAGATCTTGAGGCGCAAGATGAAGAGTATTATAACTCGCTGAAGAAATTTACAACTATGGAAGACTTGTCCGTGATGTGTCTCGATTTTACAATCACAGAGGAAACTCTTGGTGTACGGAAGGATATTGAATTGATCCCTGGTGGTAGCATGAAGGAGGTTACATCGGAAAATTTAACACAATATTTAGAAGCGAATCTTAAATATCGGATGCTGAATCGATGTAAGCCACAAATTACGGAACTGATGTTAGGATTTTATGATATTATTCCCGAACCAGCGTTGACCGTATTCGATCCGAACGAATTAGAATTGATCCTATGCGGTTTACCTACAATCGATATGGATGATTGGATCGATAATACAAAATATTCTGGTTACTACGAATCAAAAGGTCGACACGATCAAGTCGTTGAATGGTTTTGGGATGTCGTCCGAAATGATTTCGACCAAGAAATGAAAGCTCGATTACTACAGTTTGTAACGGGAACATCCGGCGTACCACCAAGAGGATTTTCAGTATTGCAGGGTAATGATGGTAACATTAAGAAGTTTTGTGTCCATGGTGTATCACGAGACCAATACGTATATCCTCGTGCACATACGTGTTTCAATCGAATTGATTTGCCCAATTATTCAACCAAGAAGGAATTACGTGAAAAAGTGGGACAAGCCGTTTCAATGACGTACGTTGGATTTGATATAGAATAGTTTTAGTATTTTCAATATAATAACGACGTGTACAATATATAGCAGTAGTGGGTCCTAGTTAGTTAGTTAGTTAGTTAGAAAGAAAGAAAGAAAGAACAAGACACCAATATTATTACTTTATACAGCGACACAACGAGAGTGAGAGTGAGAGTAATCGAGCCGGAAGATGAGGGGTAACATACCATATCCCTATTATTACTACTAATGAATAATTACTGCTACTATTCTACTCTTATATTACATTCTAATTTCTGTGTCGGGTTATATATATGTTTAGGAATTTGGTACCGACCACCCATATACAAGTAGAGGAACAATTAGGTTTTGTATTATTCATAGTAACCAAAATCATGGCAATGTTATAATTTATTTTAAGAATGTATCATGTATTCTTGCCATCTCATATATAAGTCTTGTTGTATGCTATCGTTGATATAGAATATAAATGTCGTGACGTGTGAAAAAAGAGAACAGTTACAGCATGCATGCGACATATTGTCTACCGCACTGAAACCACATTGACGATGAGATCACGTACTTTATTTTTCTCAACTTCGTTGATATCATCATCAGATGATAATAATGAAACAAGAACCTCCATCGTACCCGATCGTTCTATAGTCTTCTTATCGTTGACGGCGGAGCATGAGCTGTCAAGCAACTTGATTGTATGCCTACGGATTTTATCATTTGATGGAAATTTCTTTGAGGCACATGACGAGAAAAGGAAGAAGCATTTCGTAATCATAACCCCGACTTAGTATACTTTTAATGCGGCACGAGTTGAAAAAATCAAGGGCGTCTTTCATTACTTTCTCACTTCTACAAGTCCATTTGTTATCTCTTTTGAAAGCATCCAAAGATTTTGAAAGAATATCTTTATCTTGAAAGTACTTCTTTGTCACGTAATCACAAAAATACGTGTTTGAGCGTTTTTGAAGCGGTAGGACCGGACCATCAACGGCTTTGAGTTGGGATTCCTCGAGTGGCCACCATTGTCTTGTCGTCTTCTTTTTCTTCTTGATGTTTGAATTGTTCAATGTTGCAAAGGGGTATGCCATACTACAAAACTAATTCGGCGTTCGCTCGCATGTTCGCATGTTTGCATGGCTGTTTTTTTACAAAGCATGGAACAAGAATTACAGATTGGCTTGACACTTGACACCAAGCGCTAATTGCGCTAAAACAAGAAATTTGGAGAAAATCATTTTCCCGCGATCCTCCGCAAAAAAGTCTCGATCTCAAACTCAAATATATTCAAAAAAGAATTTCTTGTTTTTCTTTCTCAAACTCAATAACGTCAATAACGGAATGACAGTAAACAATAAGCATCGTATCAATCATTTCGCGTAACTGATACAACATCAGAATCAATCTTTCAGACGATATCTATTAGCTAGCTAACTGCATCACAACAACAGCACACGACATTACTGCACCATCATTATGGCAAAGCATATTTTCCTTGAACGACAAAGACGATCGAGCCATCATGACCATCATCGTCACAATAACGATTCATCCTATTTTATTACGGACATCAACGCCGACGACGGTAGCAATTTTTCTACCACTACCACGACTGCGACTGTTAGTACCGCCAGTAGTACCTTCCTCGACAATACTACTACAGCCAGAAGTTACGGAAATAAAGATGCTGTAACCGCCGATACTAATAATAAAATCGATACCGAAACGGTTGTAGCAGCTACATGCAACGCCCATCACAATTCACAGCCAACATCACCATCATTATCATTATCATCACCACCACCACTAACGGATCTATTAAATAGCCTACGGACCAGCAATAATAACAAACAAACCCCCGAAGAAGAATTTTCCTCGAAACGGAAGGCGTACAACTATGGACATGGACATGGACATGGATACGATGATGATTTTGATTCCAGTGACGATGAGGCCGTCGAACAAGTCATGCTTGAACGAATAAAGAAGATGGCGAAGAAGAAGGCAAAGAAGGTGAACATGATGGGTTGTTCGAATAATCATCCAAGTGCTAATACTTCTATTGACAGTCCGAAGAAGAATAAATGTGACGAGGATGGTCAAGAAGCCGACGAGAATAACTACAACAACAACGGAGACTTATCGTCGTCGTTGTCGTCGTCGTCGTCGTCAAAAATTGACGATACTCTTCCTCGTGCCTATACTCATTCTCATTCTCATCCTTCACGGGCAACGACGACAACAACAACAACAACAACAGCAACAGCAACATCATCAATAATCTCAACCGAAAAGGCAAAACGATCTTTGAGGGTACTAAAGGAACTTGCATCACACAACGGCAATGGGTACGATCAAGTTTACTCATACGACGATGTTTGGCAAAAAGGAGATGTTGTTAACGATCTTCATCACAAGAACAAGAACATGAACAAGAACAAGAACAACAATATCAAGGGACCACGACGGTCAAAACGTCATGGGAAACAGACAAGAAATAATCTTGCTATTCTACGTATATTACCTAAAGATAAATTTATGTGCTATGTGGATATTAATAACGACGACGACGACGACAAAGACGACGGCGACGATGATAAGGAGGACCATCGTAATGATTGCGATTGGGTACGAGAGAAGCAGCAACAGGAAACCACGACAACAAAAGTAACGACGACGATGATGATGATGGAATTTCAGGATATATACAATAGTGGTCGTAATTATTTACTTCATGAACATGTTGATAACAAGGATGGAAGTATTTGGACACATCATGCATTGTTATTTCAATATGGATTTCAATGTCATGGTTGTAAGGAAACATATTTTTGTCCCGAAATGAAATCAATTGATGAAAGACCAAAATTTAGAAGAAGAACAACAGCATCAAGCAATAGTGTTAGTAGTATCACACCACCAAACATACGATGTAGTAGTAAGAATGATCGAAAAATGAATAATATGAAGAATCCTCACAGCAACAATAATAACCACAAAGTCCAATCGCACATTAATAATAATGTGAATCAAAATGAATCATCTATTAACCAGCTTGGTTTTCAACAGTGTGAGTTTCTTGATCATGTCAAAATGGAAATGGATGTGGCTTTGTCATCAGCAGCAGCAGAATCAACAGGATCAATAGGATCAGCAGTACCAGTACCAGTACCAGTACCAGTACCAGAAGTTTTACCGTCCGAGGGTGGTTATGAAAGCGACGACAGCGAGATTTATCTGATCATCTAAATGGTCAACGTCCATATATAATATTGTCATGTATATAGTTGGACGACGACTACAGTACTAGGAAGAAAAATCAATATAATGCTGGCCTGTTCTGTAGTATTCATCTATAATTGTAACACCAAAAAACACCTAACTATAAAGTATTATTCAAACACAACACACATATTATAATCAATTTATTCAATTTCTTTTTCTTTTTCATTACTATCCTCTCCATAATTCCGTGAAGTTATTCCTGTGATATTATTGCCAGAGAAGCAAAGCACCAAGTCCTAAAAAATTGAACTCCAGCAAAAATATTGTGCTAACAAATACCTCCTCATGCCATGCCACTACACTACACTACACTACCTTTATTATTTGGGGAGAAAAGGATGGTAATACTTGTTTGTTGAATGTCTACACTATCTA
>Ga0115007_10003076_pt1 | contig 10194 bp, 6 predicted proteins | sample ArcOceMetagenome_2_FD_87166 | JGI IMG/M metagenome (GOLD analysis project Ga0115007, IMG submission 87166) | Marine eukaryotic phytoplankton communities from Arctic Ocean - Arctic Ocean ARC135M Metagenome | ecosystem: Environmental > Aquatic > Marine > Oceanic | place: Arctic Ocean | collected...
AGTCTCTTCATCCATTCGCACATTTTTAAACTGTTCATTCTTTGTTATTTCTTTATTTGATTTTATAATACCACTTTCCATGATCTTTCTTTTACTCAATTTTTTTAAAATATTACTGTTAGTGGGGGATTGTATCCCCCAAACCCCCTATTTAAAGACTTGAAATAAAGAACTGTCCTGAATCTTTGTTAAAAAATGCCCCCTTTATTTTGAATCTTTGTAATTACATTGTATAGATTTATGATACACGAAAATGAACATATTTATAAAAATTGAGTAAAAGAAAGATCATAAATTTTGATATTAAAATATTAAATATGAATAATAAAGGAGTTTCACTAACAAACAATGTACTTAATTTAATTATTAGTAACAAGAATATTAGTTTTTCATCATTAGTACCATTAGTATCAGAGAAAAAACTCCGTAAAAATACTAATACAATGAATCAACTACAAGTTCTAAGTCGTCAAAAAGCAACAATTTTTAAAACTAGACAACATCGTAAGTACAAAGTCTTCAATCAACATAGGTCATTTGGTAAAGACCGTCAACCTCATCAACGCAAATTATACTCTAAAAATGTAACCTAAGTATTCATATAAATATCTCTTCCAACATCATCCCCTAGACGAATGCACTTCCGACAAAAGCGCATAATCTATTTTTTTTCGTTTATAACTATTTAAATGAATATCTATGAATAGTATAAGAAATCACATACATATCCTGATTCAATTCTACCTTTCCATATGTATTAATATCTTTTATTCTGGTTGCTTTTTAAAATATTATTAATTATCACATTTTTAAAGATATAAAAAAAAATGAATCGTCAATCCACACTCTATTAATATAATATTTATTTTCTTCTCTTTTTTTTTGGAAATTTTTTAGTATTTTTACGCCAATCACACAATCTATGAGACTCACACCAAGGACATGTATTTAATTTATACATTATATCCTTTCGTTTTATTTTAAGAAAAAGACTAGCTTTTGTACAATAAATGTTGTAAATTATATCACTTCCATTTTTGTAACAAGCCAAAATTTTACCTGTATTATAAATTGTTTTTTTCTTACGATATCCTATTTTTTTTTCATACTTAAACCTAACAACATCACCATTTATAATATTTTGTTCCTGGTTTTTTATACAATTTGTACAGATAGCAGTATCGCAATATTTATAATAACCAATTTTTTTATTTTTTATACCCTTTAATCTACAGTTAACATATTTTATCATAATATCAACACATTGTTCGTTACACAAACAACATTTCAATAATACTTCTTCTTCTTCTTCTTCTTTAGGTTTTTTAATATCTATTTGTTCTATTACAATTTCACCAAAATTTAACCCAAACTTTAATTTTCTTTGATTTATTGCCCTACGACAAATAGATTGTTCACTTTCTTTGTTTTTTTCATGTAATGCTTCATGATTAGATGTTTTTTGTTGGATACCAAATTTAAAAATTCTTTGCATTGTGTAATAATATTTATTGATAGTAATTAAAAAAAAATATTTTCAATTTATAATAATTTATAAAATAAATATTACTATAATTTTAACACAATCTATTGGTATTTTAATCAGTTTACATAACTCAAAGAAATACGGTCTTCGTATTATTTCAAAATTTAATTTATTTATTAAATTTTGACGTTTTTTTGAAAATATTGGTCTAAAAATTTCTGTGTTTCCTACCATTTCATATCCTACACATAACTGATTATAATTTACCCAAAAACCTCTTTCGGTTAAAACAAATGGATGACTTAATTGTAAATCAACTGTAAAAAGTTGTGTGTTATCAATTTGTTCTGAAAAATCTACATCATATATTTTTCTATCAAATAAGTTACTTCCCCAATTGTACTCTAAAAGAAATTTTCGGTATTTTTCAGAATTCATTTTATATAAAAAAATTATATAAAATTATTGTCAATTTATTATTCCCATACAAATGACTGAACACCTGCAGCACCTCCACCAAAAGCCATTTCACACTCTGACCCATCTGCGTTAGGATGATTTTGGTCTTGATAATTTGGACACCCATAGTAAAAGTAATCATCAAAATATTCTCGGAAATGTTCTTCATCTTTGTCATTTAATTTACATTCACCTTTAAAAAATCCCTGTTGACGAATACCACCATCATAACGATAAACATAATATTTTGCCGGGTCATAAAAGTTATCTTCTACATATTTTCTCCACTCATTCAAATCACATTCAACCCATTCAAGTTTTTTTTCTTTTAATAAATCAACCTGTAGAGTTTTTCGTTCAGTTTTTAATACATTTTTTTTTTCCTTACATTCTTTTAATTTTTCTTTCAAATCTTTTATCATTTCCAATTCTTCCTCTATTTTTTTTATACGGTTATAGTTATTTTTTTCATCATCGAATACATCTTGTACTGTGCGTTGGATTTCTGTAGTTTCTGTCATTTTTAATTGGATATATACAATCTAATTATAATTGATAATGAATTTCAATTTTAGATATATAGGCTTTGATTAGTCGCAATGCTCTTGAGAACTTTGTCTTTAACAAAACTAAGCGTATGTAATAGTTTCATATTTTCCTGAATAATACACGCTTTTTCCAATTCCTTGCAAATATTTACAATTTTTAAGATAGCTTTTACAAACTCACCAATATAAATGTTATATTTTTTTGCGTCAATATAAATTTTATTACAAGCTGCTTGATTTTCTGCGGAACACCAAGCATACATATATTCACACATATCATACTGAATATTATAAGAATTTGTAAAATTTGTTTGATTATGTGATTCAATATCATAATAATAGTTTAATCTATTTTTGATATGCTTAACTGCTGATTTGATTTTGTCATTTACAGATGTGCTTGAAATATTAGGATACGCATGTTCTTGACTAATACGAATAGATGTGAATACACTTAATACGCTTACAAGTTCTTCAACTCTAAGATTATCAAGACACCCATCTTTTAAAATATCACTTACAGCAAGAGGATGAATTTCGTGTAGATTAGCAGCAATCATTCCCTTAACAGTAGGTACTAATTGACTATAATCTTCATTGGTGAATTCACCTTCAATAAATCCTTCATGTTTTAAAACTTGAGTATGTAGAGAAATTTTACTTTTGATATAGGAGTTGGTATTTTCAATTTTTTTGGTGACTTTAGCAAGATTATGTTGTATTTCCAATAAACTACAATATTTTTTGTAATCAGTGTCTAGTGTTTTGTAACTTTCTTTAATATTAGAAATTCTACGTCGAATTATTTTCTGTTTCTTTTTAGATAACATTTGTAATATCTCTTTATCATTATGATAGTCTTGTAGAGTATTAAAAGGAGTTATTAGAAATTTAAGTCCATCTTCCTTACTTTTTTTTTGTTGAATAAGTTCGGATTGTTCTGTTAAATATCTGGATAATTCACCTGAAATTTCATTTGATAACATACTTTTGTTTGCATAACCAACAAAATCAGTATTACCACTGGCTAACATTGATACAATAAGTTTATAGTCGATACAGAATTTAGATGATAATGTTTCTGGTTTGCCACTTAACATTCTTCTATAAACAGACGCGGGTGGCATACTATCTCTATTATCATAAATATTTGTTAAATGAATAATAGTTCCTTTATCATCTTTACCTCTTCTTCCAGCACGTCCAGCACCTTGACCATATTCGTGACTGTGTAGGAATCTAAATCCTTTACCATCATATTTTTGGAGACCAGTATAAATAACACTTTTAATAGCGACATTAACACCAATTGCAAAAGTTTCTGTTGCTACGAGTAATTTAATATATTGTTTTCTATACAAGATTTCAATCATTTCACGGAAAACAGGTGTAACGCCGCTATGATGAACAGCAATACCCTTTTGTAATAACCTTGAAATTTGATGAAATTCTGATAAAGCGACATACTCTTTCCAATTTGATAATTTACTGATTAAAATTTTTTTTGCTTCTTGTTCAATAATACTAGGAATTTTTGAATCTGCTTCAAACAAAGATTTTTGAACCATTTTAGCCCAAACATGACATTGTTTTCTTGAAAATACAAATACTAAAGTAGGAAGCAAATTATTTTGTCTAAGATAATCAATGGCCTTGTTAAATACAAAGGACTGTTTGACCTTAATTTTTCTATCATAAATATATTTCAAGGATTTTTTGATTTTGTCATAAGTTTTTTCTGCAAATGGTTTATCTTGATATTTAATTAGTACGAGCTTATTACACATTTCACCTAACATATTCCCATCAATACCTTTGAGATTATTTATGTTTGAATCGGGTAGAGTCATAAAGGAATAGTGACCGAGAGGAACATTCCTAATTTTAGATTCACAAAGATAAATTTCACCCCTGTTAGCTTGATTAGGGTTTTCTGACCATTTACAAAGAGTTTTGGGAGAGGCAATAGTAGCACTAAGACCGATATAAGGAATATGTTTGGGTTGGTTCATAATAGATTTTTCCCAAACATGTCCTCTCTCTCTATCATTAATGTAATGAATTTCGTCGTGAATAACAATACCAAGCTCATTGTCAATATCTATATTAAATTCAAGACTTAATTTATTGGCATCATAATCAGGTTGGCTTTTAACAAACATAAGTTTCAATAGAGTGTTAAGATAAATTTCAGTAGTCATAATTAAAACTTGTGCTTCAGGATTAAATTTGTTATCTCCAGTAAGAAGTCCAAATGAGATATTAGGGAATTTTTCGCTTAATTCTGCAAGTTTATCATTACTTAATGCTTTAATTGGAGTAGTATAAATAACTTTTTTCCCTTTCTGAGTATAATGCTTAATGGCAAACTCAGCTGGTAAAGTTTTTCCCGAACCTGTAGGGGCACATACAAGTGTATCATTCGAATTATAAATAGAATAAATAGCCCATTTTTGAAAATCTGAAAGAGGAAATGGCCATTGGGAAAATATTCTTTGAAAATCAGTTTCGGAATTAAGTAAAGAGGTAGGGAATTCATCATTTGCAAACTTCATAATATATAATATATAAATAATTAATATAGAATTTATAATATTTCAATTTTATTGTTAATCGTTAAATAGTCTTGTTTTTAATATATTTATTGTGTATAATTTTAATGTTACATTTATTGTGGTTAATGTTATTTTTTAATATGTGTAAATCATCATATTTATCAAGTAATAGAAGTAATGTAAGTTACATAGCTATACCCGAAGACGAACTTATTTCAAGAAGTAAATGGCCTCGAGTCGGTTTTGGGTGTGCAATAAAATCACCAAATACAAATCATATATATTATGTGACATCAACGCAAACAATGGGAGTAGGTTATTATTATAATAAAGTACAACAATGTCAAAATAGTAAAAAGTATGTAGAAATTTTAAAATACAATTTGGAAAATAATATATTTGAGGATAAGCTATTGATTGGACAACAAAGTGCGGAATATACATTCGCTCAAGGTAATTTAGGAAATGATAATATAGTATCATGTGGTATCGATGAAAACTCAAATATATTATATTATATTGGAAATAATAAATATGATTGTGAAACTAATTATAATTTTGATAGTGGGTTGGTAAGAATAAATCTACAAACGATGAGTTTTATTGATAGAACAAATTTTCGACAATTTCCTGGCATAGAAAAATTTTCTCCAAATAGTTATCACGAATATAAATATATACAGATACCAACAACATCGGTTTTAAGTGATAATTATTTATGGTTAGGGTTTGGAGGATATTATACAGGAATTTGGAAATTAGATATCACTACACCAGTTGTTCAATTAGTTGACCAATTTCAATATATTTATGAAATAGAAAATAATATGATGACAGGTGAAACCCACAAACAGGATGTTTATTTTTCAGAGATAAAAAAAAGTTTTAAAAACGTAGAAACGGGTTTATTATATTTTTTACAAGATAACGGTTACGGAGATTCTTTATTATTAGAAATAAATGGTTCTTTACCATTTATTAAAAATAATACAAGATTAATAACATTAGATGGATTAACCCGTATAAGCGATATAGAGGTAGATACATTTTTAAAAAAGATATATGTAGTAACTGGAGCATTAACAAGTGAAATTTATCAATACAATTATGATTTTGATAGATTACCCTTGAATGAAAATTGTAATATAGATTTTTTAAAAATGCCAACAGATTGGGGTGTAATAACAAATATAGAGGTAGATGTAAATACAGGATATATTTATGCTATAATATCTACAAAATATGATAATAGCGGTGTTGTAAAAATAAATGCGAAAGATATGGAGATAGAGATGGATAGTTATCAAATTTTTAGTATTGAAGAGCAGAATTCTAATAATTATGTTTATACAAGCTACCTTAACAATTTGAATATATCTTTAATGGATTTTACTTATGGAAAGTTATTTTTAGCACCTAATTCGAATAATTATTATATGAAAATTGCATCGGTTGATTTGATGGGATGTTCGCCGGGAAGAGGTATAAAAAATGATTTTTGTGAGATTTGTGAAAGAGGTAAATATTCAGAAAGTCATGGTGGTTTTTGCGAATACTGTAATCCAGGATATTCTTCTGATAAATTACAGAGTATATTTTGTACAAAATGTATTCCAGGTAAATATTCGAATGGTGTAAATACAATATATTGTGATGATTGTCCAAAGGGCTATTATTCAAAAATAGAAGGAGGAATTAATTGTGATTATTGTTTAAAAGGAAAATATTCAACAGTAGATGGTTCAGATACAATAGAAGATTGTTTGGAATGTGAACCAGGTAAAATATCGGATAAAGGAGAAGATGATTGTATTTTTTGTGAAATAGGAAAATGGGCAAGTAAAAGAATAAGTTGTATAAATTGTCCCAAAGGCGGATATAGTTATTCATTGGGCTTAGTATCAGGTATAGAGTGTTCAAAATGCCCAATTGGTAAGTATTCTGATGAATTAGGTATAATAAATGAGAATGAATGCAAAGAGTGTGCAGAAGGTTATATAGGTTTAGTTGAAGGTGCAGGGTCTAATGATAGTTGTATAAAATGTGATAGGGGTAAATATAGAGAAGATTTAAATTTATGTAAAGAATGTGTCCCAGGTCAAATATCAGGACGAGGTTTTGAAGAATGTCAGGAATGTCCAGAAGGAAAGTTAAGTGATATGTATGGAATAGAGTGTATAGCTTGTGAGATGGGAAGATATAATAACTTAAGAGGTTTAACTCATATTGATATATGTAAAAAATGTAAGGCAGGTAAGTATTCAAATATATCAGGTGCGGTAGATGAGAATGCTTGTAATGATTGTCCAATTGGTAAATTTAATGTTGAAATCGGATTAATATCAAAAGACTTGTGTAAGAGTTGTATTTCTGGAAAATATAGAGGACAAACTAATAATCCAGGAGAAAACTGTATAATTTGTGCGAATGGTAAATATTCAGAAAAGGAAAGTAATGAATGTAAACTATGTCCGTCAGGTAAATATAGTAGTGAAGATAAAGAAAATAAATTTTCATTTTGTTTTGATTGTCCATCAGGTAGATATAATGAAATAAGTGGTCAGCATTCTATAAATGTTTGTAAATATTGTTTATCCGGGAAATGGGGTTCAAAAGTGTCATCAAAATATGAGACAGACTGTATAGAATGTCAGGTTGGATTTTATAGTAAAATAGAGGGAGCATCATCATTGGATACGTGTTTATATTGCCCAGAAGGAACATTTAATGATGAAACAGGAATCGATAATTTAAATAACTGCAAGAAGTGTTCTGTTGGAATGTTTTCAGGAGAAGGTGTGTCAATTTGTTCATATTGAGAACCAGGAAAATATTCTTCAAATATGGGAAATAATTTATGCGAAGAATGTCCAAAAGGTAGATATTCAAATATAACAGGAACAATATTATGTAATGAATGTCAACCTAATACAGAACAAAACAGTGAAAAAACATATTGTGAATGTTCGTCAGGGTTTTACTATGATAAAAAAAATGAATTATGTGTAGAGTGTGATGCAATAAGTTTTATTTGTCCTAAGGGAACTATTACAGAAACAATGATATTGAAAAAAAATTATTGGCGTCCGTCTAATGATACAACAATAACTTATAAATGTAAGAATATATATTCTTGTAGTGGTGGTATAATAAATAGAAGTACAGATAGTTTATGTTATCCAGGTCATATGGGACCAATATGTGATGTATGTAAAAAGGGATGGGCAAAAAATGATGGAGTGTGTTTTGAATGTCCAGAGATTACAACAATAACGATGTCCTTAACAATATTGCTACCAATAATATGTATATTTTTAGTAATATTCCTTATAAAGACAGCAAATCCGGCTACAAATAAAAAAGAGGAAGTAAATGGAGTAGTAAAAATTTTTATGAATTATGCTCAGGTATTTTCATTGGCAAGTTCATTTCAAATAAATTGGCCACCGATAGTTCGTTATTTTTTTGAAAGAGCGAAAGAATTTTCATCTCCTCGAGTTAGTTTTTATTCGTCAGATTGTACAATAGGTTGGTCATATTATGATAAACTTTTGATATACTTGATAATGCCATTATTTTATATTTTTGTTGTAACAGTAATGATATTTATCGTAACAGCATTATTTTGTAGGAAAAAAATAAATAAAATAAAGAAAATAAAATCAAATGAAGAAAAAGAAATGTTTAAAAAGAGTGAACCTGGTTTTTGTAAATTTTTTATAGCTTGGGAAAAGACCGCGATAGTAGTGGGGACATTTTTGAGTTGGCCTACTGTTGTCCAGAAAATATTAGAGGTGATGAATTGTGAAAAAATAGGAGATAAATATTATTTAGTTAAAGATTTATCTGTAGAATGTTATACATATCAACATAATAGGTTTTTGGTTGCATCTTATATAGGATTAATCGTATATGGTATAGGCATACCATTATTAGGTTTTAAGCTATTATATAATTATAGATACAGATTATTTGATTTATCGGATAGATATAATGGCTCTACTCCTTTATCATTTTTATTTTTGGGTTATAGAGAAAAAAGATGGTATTATGAATTTATTATAATGGGGAAAAAAGCATCTTTAATAGTAATTTCGGTATTTTTAAGAAGTAATCCACGATATCAAATAATTGCAGCGAGTTTAATGGTACAAATATCATTTTTTTTACATGTCTTTTTAAGACCATATGATACTATTACAAATTATGGGATTATATGTAATAAGTTGGAAAGTGTAAGTTTATTATCATTGGTTGCAACATTGAGTACAGGATTATTTTTTGGAACGATTGAATCTGGATATGAGTTAGGAACATTTGAAGATATTTTAATAATATTTGTCTTATTGTGTAATGGTGTCATATCGTTATATTTCTTTTATTATTTTGTTTCATTAACTTTAAAGTCCCTTAAATCTCATGTAAGAGATACTCTAAAAATATATTATTCCAAGGATAATAAGATGTTATGTTGTAGATGTTTTGATAAAGAAAAACAAAAAAAAATAAAAAAATGGGCAATGGAAATGGAATTTGAAAATTATGGGGTCGATATAAAAAATTCAGCAGAAAAAGAGATATTCACAAACTATTTTAAAGAAAAGAAATCAAAATTAGATATACTTAATGAAAAAATAGATAAAATACCTCAACGCAGATTATCAATAAAAATGGATAAAATAAGATCAAAGATAGAGATAATGGAAAAACAAAGATGCTGGCAAACAGTACTGAATAATAGATTATATAATGAAATGAAGCAAATGATACAAAGAGAAAATTTGAAAGTAACCGATATTGAATTTAAGCAATTGAAAAAAATAGTAAATACTCATATGAATTATGGTATTGAATATAATGAGAAGATGAATTATTTATTAGCGGAGAGACTTAATGGTATGATAGAAAAGACGGATAGTTCTGTGTCAAGTAATTCACCGAAATCATCTGTATTAAGTAATTCGCCGAAATCATCTGTATTAAGTAATAATGATGACAATGAAGAAGCAAGTGAAGAAAGTATAGTAAATATTATGTCAGAAAATATAAAATTTTTTATAGAAGAAAAAGATTGTAGTAGAGAAAAAGATTGTAGTAGAGAAGTAGTTGTAATTGTTTAATAAATTACATTTTATCTACTTTATAG
>Ga0115007_10003077_pt1 | contig 10193 bp, 5 predicted proteins | sample ArcOceMetagenome_2_FD_87166 | JGI IMG/M metagenome (GOLD analysis project Ga0115007, IMG submission 87166) | Marine eukaryotic phytoplankton communities from Arctic Ocean - Arctic Ocean ARC135M Metagenome | ecosystem: Environmental > Aquatic > Marine > Oceanic | place: Arctic Ocean | collected...
CTTTTAGAAGACGATGATGTTGCAGCCGTTGCATCAATATTCTTGTAGGTGACCATGGAGGAATCCGTTGTAGTAGTAGTAGTAGTAGTAGCAGTAGTAGTCTTCATCTCAAAGTTCGAGTTCCTTAATGATGACGATGTATCGATTGCGATTACGTCCAATAGCCATTGTTCTTCATCAATGAGTGCTGTCGTCGTCGACGTCGTCTTGTTGTTGTTGTAGGATCCAATATTAGAACAAGAAGTCGCGATGTATGCTGCTGCTGATGTTGTTTCCTTGTTGATATCGTGAATAATAGAATAGAATGATACACGTTGGACTAATCCATTTGACATATTATTTTGGAGTTTAGGATGTAACCGAAATTCAACAAGTAGGGGTTGTGATGAGCGTGAGCTGTTGGATGTTGACGATGACGATGACGATGACGATAAGGACTCGGACGTTGTTGTCGTTGCCGTTAGATAACTGTCCAGTTCCGCTGCCGTCACAACGACAGACGATGATTTCACGAATTGGTCTTGTTCTATTTCTTGTTTTCCTGTATCTTCCTTCATCATCATCATCATCATCCCAGTATTGATCATGGTGACATCGTCGGTATCACCCAATAAATCAAATAACATAGCATCAAGGTTTGGGTACGATTCGATGATACTGCTATTGCTGTTGTTGTTGTTGTTGCTGTCCTTTTTGTTGGTCCCAGTATTATTGAAGTTAGTAGTATTGGATTTGGAATTGTTATTACTGATCATGGTCGTGGTGACGCCGTCCGTACCGGTACCCAATAAATCGAATAACATAGTATCAAGGTTTGGGTACGATTCGACATTACTGTTGTCGTTGTCCTTTTCGTTGTCCTTTTTGATTGTGGTCTTCATCGCAAAAGTAGTAGTAGTAGTAGTAGTAGTGCCGTTGTTGTACTCTGTGAAGGCGTTGGTAGAAAATAAAAGTATTGAGTAAAGTATTGAGTAAATAATTTGTAATTCCTTTTTCAATCAACAAGGAAATGATTTTATGAACTTTCTCTTTTCGGTAGATCGAAGTGATTATGTTTTAATATATCACAGGAAGGCTGACTATGCAGTAATTTTAACTGCTGCTGTTCATCATCTTGAATGTCCGTGCTAATTATTGGTTGATGAAAACCATCATTATTTTAAAAGGTTTTATTATTTTCTGTTTCTTTTTTTAATTTCCGTTTTGTTTTTTTTGGTTGCTCATTTAGCGAAGCATATCGTCTTATAATCAATACAACGGACGGAGAGAGCGGAGTCCATTTTTTGACTTTTGAATATAATGTGTTCATGACATTTTTTCCGTTTCTTTTTTTTCTGTTTCGAAGGAAAATAGTTTTAGAAAACGCATATTCTCCACGAAAATATCAAACACTAATGATATTAGAGTTATCAAATAGGATCAATAAGCCGTTTGTTTTGGTTTTGTCTTTTTATTCTCAAGCAGCGAAGCAAGTACAGTAGCAAACAGGTTTTGTTGTAATCAGTTAATTGGTTTGTTTTCATGTTTGTTTTGTGTCAAAAATAAAATTTTAAAATTTAATTGTCATACTGTACAGTACTTTTAATCATCTTCGAATGGGACTACCTCAGTACCAGCAAGCGCGTAGGCAGGGAATCAATCAATTGAATCAACGATCCATTTTTGCACCCCAAAGGAACAAGACATAAACTGTCACCATCTATCTAACAACAACATCTCACCACAAGTACTAGCTAGCTACAGTATTGTAACATACAGCATTTAACAACCCTGAAGGAAAATATAGGCTTCATCTCTCTTTCTAACTTCTCTGCAAAAGTTCCCGTACCGACAACTCATATTCTCGTATTTTCCGATCAATAACAAATCAATTAAAAAATATACAATGTCCGCAGCCGTAGCATTAACAGGAGGAGGAAATATTGATAATAATGATAATAATGATGCTGCTGGTGGTGGTGGTGGTGGTAGTAATACATCACATTTTGATATTAGTCAACTACCATCAATTACAAAAGGGATGTCATCTGTAGAGGAGGCAATGAAACGTCGTAAGACATGTCGATTTATTGAAGAAGCTGGACGGGTATTAAAATTACCAAGAGTTGCAATATCAACTGCAATGGTATTCTTTCATCGATTTTATGCTAAGCACGCATTCCAAGAACACGATCGATTTGAGGTGGCGGTTGCTGCATTAGTATTGGCAGCTAAAACAGAAGAGGCACCTAAAAAATTAAATACTGTCATTCAGGAATGTTATAAATTAAAAGCACGTGCTATGCAAGCAGGACGTTTATCTCAGCAACATAATTCTAATACTGGTGGTAGTGATACACCACCACCATCATCATCATCAGGTGGTATGAAAGCATCCTCAGCATACCTAGATACGAAGGGTGAAGATTTTTTGAAATTAAAAGAACGGATTTTATTATTGGAACGAATTATTTTACATACAATTGGATTTGAATTGTCGATTGATCATCCATACAAATTCTTTGTTGATATGATTAAAAAGTTAATCAGCACACGACAACTTAAATATTCATCATCGAAATTATCATCGTCGTCATCATCATCTTCGTCTTTGGATAATACTAAAACAAGTGAAGTTATGTCTAAAATGATGAATGAACTTGTTCAGTACTCAATGAGTACAGCAAATGATAGTTACCAAACATCATTATGTTTACAATTCGGTCCAAAAGAAATTGCTACAGCATGTGTATATCTTGCATGTATGTTTAGTGGTGTTGAACCAATAAATGGTGATTGGAAAAAGACATTATTAGCTGGTGGGAATAATTCTTATATCGATGTTGAATCACTTGTTAGTGTTTGTATTCAAATTATTGATTTAATTGCTGATAAGAAAGCAAGTGATACAGAAAGTGTACGAAAAATTCGTAAGGCATTAGAATTATTAAAAAGTCGTGAGGAACAAGCACAACTAGCTTCTGCTAGTGCTAATGCAGGTAGTAGCGGTGGAGGAAGAAGTCCACGACCACCACCACCTCCTTCCGGTAGTAGTGGAGGAGGACCATCAGCAGCGGAACCATCTCCTAACAAACGACCTCGTGTTAGTTGAAGCTAATATTATTGTAAACATGACTACGTTTTCTTGTGAAGGAGTGGATATATAAGCAATATACTTCGAAGGGGAAAAAACGGATGGTAACTATCCAAACTACAGTAGTAGAGAATGAAATACAGTGGTTTACGTAATTTTCATATATAAAGTAAAACATTTACCCCAATTGAAACTCAAATCTTGTAGTAAAGATGTTGGAACTATCACATTCGTTTAGGTAGAGTAACAATAGAATTCCAAAGGTTATACCTATAGAGAAGAATGAAACCTCGAAGTGTGAATAGATCATACATTAAATTGAAATTATTAACAAATCGAGCGATAAATATAGTTTCTCTAACCCCTCCTCGTGATTGAACAGTCTCTTTTGGATGCGTACAAACACAAACAAACCAAACCAAACAAAGAATATTTACTTATTTTATCATGTAGTCTAGAACGGGTTACGTCGGAACATCGAAAGACAATACAGTAGAGCCTAAGAGTTTCATATACTTAACCATGGTCTATCTGCCTACCGAATTCTTCTTTCTTGTTTTCAGTGACCAAGCGGGAGAATCCCCAATCAACGAAGACGACGAATCATTGGTGGGATATCATGTCGTTGTATCGGAGGACGCCGTGACGGAGGAAGATAACATCGGTAATGGTGGTCGAATTTCTTTGTACACAGAGGAGAGATGGTATTTGTCAATGGTAACCGTATTGCTTGGATTTCTTTTGCACAAACTGCGTTCGTGTTCCTCTGCCAATGGGTACGAATCAAACTGACGGTAGCAGTGATGGCACACAATCTTATTCAAGCTTTTCTCTCTATGTTGGTTGTCGTAAATCGATGGTAGTTTTTTCGTCTTCCTCGAGTTTGTAGTCTGTGTCTTGGTAGAAGACGATTGAAACACTGTTTTCTGAAATCCCTCCGAGCACTTGTAAAAAACGTGAATCGTGTCAATTGTTACGGGTCCGGTTGCTCCCAAGCGATGAGCACGAGACGTTACCTGTTCTAGTAGAGCAGCGTCGTTGATAGCCTCAAGAAGAAAAATGTGAGTGACGAAACTCAAATCTAAGCCTGCGCTTAAGTTTGCGTCGAGACAAAGGAGAAATGTATCTTCTTTCCTTTTCGCAGCCGGTGTGTCAACAAATCTAGGACCTTTATACCATTTCGAGCTATGGAAATTCCCGCATTTCTGCCACTTCACCAGTTTAACTTCCATCGTTCCTGGTTGTTCGAAGTTGATCACATTTGTTGGCAAGGGCCCGAAATACCAATCACGACCTTCGTATTTTTGCTCCATAGCTAGTTTTTTACATCTATCTGAACCGTATTCTTTCCATTTTCTTTCTGATTTGCGTTTTGGGAGTATTGGATGGGGGTCTCGTATGTCGATATTAAGTTTGTCACCCACATGCCAAAACTTTCGACTCTTCGTGTAATTATCCAACGACTCTCCGCCTAGTCTCGCGAAAGGGACATTTATGGTGTTCAAAACTCTTTGTGGTTCAATTAAAAATCTTTCTCCCGATGCTTCGGACACCACCTCCATCAAATCGTTATCGCATCGAGATACGAGCATCCCGTTCTCGTACTTGCATAGGGGACATTTGCGATATGTGCTAACGCCATGACGAAAACGTTCAAGTTCAGAGCTCATATCACCAATGGAAGAATTTTCGTAGAGCTCTGCAACATGTTCGTGGGCGAATCCAAGCTTCCGAAGAATAGAATCAGAAACAGATAGCAAATCTTTATTCGAAGACGAGTAAACAACTGCCTTGATTGGACGACGATCACAGGTGAATGTTTGTCGATTATTGCATACCTGTCGCTGAGCCGTCCGTGATGCATGTATTGTGTTCAATATATACGTTGCCATTTCAGTATCAACGAGTGACTGAAATTGAGGACTATGTATATAATTATGTAGTCCTAATTCCAACAATGGTATAGTAGACGATTGTAATATTGTTGACTCAACCTCGATAGGGATATCGACTGAGACTTCTATTTGTTGAAAAATCGGCTCCGGGAGTTTCAAATCTTCCTTCCGATGCATGACCATAATTTCCTTTAATACATGAAGGATATTGTCACGATTCTTCTTTTTAAGAAAAGGTATCTTCACTTCTTTTTCCCAAGATTTTCTGACATCTTCGTCAGACTTCGAGAAGCCATAAAGTGGATGTCGCAAAAAATATAATATTCGTTGCAGTTGGTTTAATGCATTAGCATTGTATTTTTGATGATCTTCGTTTCCAACAAGGGGTGTACCACTAATTACCCATCGTCGTTCGGCAGCCACTTCATTAATGAACTCGATCAGACTGTTATCTGTCTCTAATTGATGACCTTCATCGACCATCAGTCTTAGCCATCGAAGTTGTAAAAGAGGTGAACGATGATGGGTCAAGTTTGAGGATTCCCCAGATCGCTTACGTTTATTCTCGTTATTATTCTGGACTACAACGCGTCCATCTCGAACCTCCTTTTTACAACGAGAGAATGTAATAATAACAATAAGATATCCAGAAAGTTGATAAGAAGATAATACCGGCCCATTCATGGCACTGGTATTGCCCAATACCTTATCTCCTACGGCCACATCGGCAAGATCACCTAAACCGTCTAAATACACTACCCCACGTGCAATATTTTTCGTTGTTCTCGTCCCATGCTGCTGATGTTCTTGTTCGTCGTCCGCAAATATTGGTAAATATAAATGTTGTTGAATTTGTTGAAACCAATGTTCAAATAATGCATCTGGTACGACTAAAAGTGTTGCACTAGTCGGAATTAATCGTCGTTCCAATAACAACCGTCGTCCTTCCATAGACATCATTAATTTACGATTGCGTTTATCCATACCCATTTGTAAATCTAATAAATTTTGTCGTACCAATTCCCACGTAGATGAATCTGCGAAAGATGAATATCTCAATGCACCATATCGTCCTTCTCCTTTTCTCAATAAACGATATAGATATTCTTCATAACTCTTTAGAGTTGGAAATCGATTCTGATCATTTTTTTTATTACCATCATTGAAGGGTACAGTAATATAATTTAATTCATCTGAACAATATCGAGAAAGTTGATCACGGACAGGTTTTAAACATTTTAATATTTCTATCCGTGCAGCTGGATTGATTCTAAAATATTTCCATCCCTCTTGTATATCATTTGTATTCCAAAATTCTGGTGGACTGATTGGACGTATTCCGGCCGTCGAGGATATCAATGCCAATGATGTTATCGTTTTTCCTAATCCTGGTGCATCACCCAAAATACCACCCCGTAATGCACCAAAGTGATTAGAACGATTTTCCATTTCGTACATTGCCCTCAAACTAGCAAGTTGATGTGGATACAACCCTGCTCTGTTATTCGAAATTGCATCAACACCATCATCATCATCATCATCGTCATTATTATTATTATTATTTTCATTCCGGCCATCATTATTGTTGACGATATTGATAGTGTTGTTGCTATTGTCGTTATCACCAGCACGACCACCATCATTGTGTTTCAATAACCCAGGAAAGCCAGGATATGGAACAACATAATCTTTCCCATCACGACAATATAAATATTCAAAATTATTTTCAAGCTTTTTACGAAATATTTTTGATATACAACGTAAATTAACAAGTTCACGAACTGTTAATAAATCCCACATAACTTCTGGTGTCCGTCCTAAGAATAGATTCAATATTCCAAATGATGTTGACGAAGAGGTTGACGCCGATGATGATGATGACGATGTTGACGACGATATTGACGGCGATGTTGACGACGATGTTGACGACGATAAGTTCGTACTATTCATACTTGTAGCTCGTCTACTCGTCGGAGCATCAACGCCAACATCCTCCTCCTCCTCTGCGTTGTTCACAACAAGGGACATATCGAAAGAAATTGAGAGAGGCGTGCTCCTACAGGTAAAATATTCTTATTGATTAAAACAATATTTTGATGCAAGAAGGGGAAGAGAAGTAGTCCAGGGAAGATTTATAATGTGCCGAGAGTAATGAGATGAATGAGAAGAAAAGAAGAAGAAAATACAACACCAAGCAGAAAAAGATAAAAATTCAAAAAACGGCGACAAGTGATCTTTTTTGTGCTGTGCGTGGGTCATACTCTATGTAGGTATGGAGAATATGTATACATAATAGGTTATTGCGAAAATAGAAAATAGGGACTGTTTTTAATTTCAAAATTTGAATCGTGCGGAAAGATTCTTTCATTTGAAATTCGCTTTGAAAAACGGTTTAAGTATGGAAACGAATACTTGAAGTAGTAGAGCGGCGTAACGAAGGACAAAAGATCAAACATTCTGAATCACAACAACACATACTATTCATGATATAACATCCTTTGTTGACATTCCCTTGACAGAAGCACAACAACGGCTAGGTCAAGATATAATCAAATCGAAGTCACAAGATAGAACAGAAATCCAATCGCATATTATACTACATACTGCAAATAAATCTAATCATGTCGAATTATAAGGTCGGCAGTGGTGAGACTGAAGTATTCGTTACAGAGGTAACACCAATTGTTGCTGAGACTCCTCAACAGCAAGGATCGTGGAAATCTGGATTATTTTCTTGTTGCAAGTATGGTTGTTTCCATCCAGCATTATTGTGTGGATGGTGTTTTCCTACGATCCTTATGGGACAGGTACGTACTTATATTATACTGTTCGTCTTTTTTTTTCCTCGTGAAATGGCCTGGTTGATAATTCCCTCTACTTCTTAATTGCGTCTACTCATATCTAACAAATATGTTTAACTGATATTCCTCGTCGTCTGTGAATGTATACTTTCTCTTATTATTTCAAATCTAAGTTACTTACCCGTATGAAAATGACATGGTTAGGAGATCCAACAACACCACCATCTGAAGAATATAAGAAAACATTCCGTACTGTTGTAACAATTGTAATCTGTAATTTTATCATTTATTCCATCTTTTATTGTCCTGTAACGATTCCAACTACTGTGGATGTTGCTGGTGACAGTAGTACAATTATTTTTGTCCGGAATGATGATTGTCCAATGTGGAAATATAATTTATCTAATGCAGCATCAATGATATTTGGTTTATATACATTTATTGTTATGATAAGATTACGAATGACAATCCGTTCAAAATATAATATTCCTGAAAATAATTGTTTGGGATGCGAAGATTGTTGTTGTATCTTCTTTTGTGGATGTTGTTCTGTAGTACAAATGGCACATCAAACTGCTAATTATGATGAAATACGTGCAATTTGTTGTAATGATACTGGTTTACCACCATCGTACAACAACAATATCAGTAACGACAAGACTACATTAACACACGCCATTATTGTTTAAAAGAAGAAGAAAATCGAGCACCATATAATTATCTACTCAATACCGCAACATAACAATAACGAAGAAGAAGAAGAAGATAACGCGTGTGGAGTTATGATAACTCCCATCATCAATTATTACTGCTAGTGTCTTCTATGAAGTACAAGTAGTAGGGAGAATGTGTCTACTGTATATTGGTCAATGCATGTATATATATATATATATATACTTTTTAAATTGTTTTTTATTTAATGTAACTACAGTATTATTTATTTGTTATCAAAGTGTTTATTAAGAATTCGACTTTTAGAGGCTCTATCTATGATTCTAATGTAGTCACCTTGAGATATATTAAAATAATGTAAGTTTTTAGTAGTGCAGGAAGAAATAATAGGAGAATTGTGGTCCTACTAGCCTACAGTTTGATTTTGTTTTCGATTTCATAGATTTGCCCGATGATAAAATATTTTCGGTGATTTTGGGGGGTCAGAGAAAATATTATCCTTCGCTCAATTTTTGATAAGGAGGGCCTGGATCGCGCATTATGAAATCTAACTAAGTTTGATAATAATTGTATGAAGTTAACGGTATGCTCGTATGCTCAACGATCAAGACATCAAGACATTCAACATTCAACATTCCATTGCAAGAGAGCTGCTACTAGTATCCTTCTGGGAGACAACAAAGAATAGAAAAGACAAAACTAATAATACTTCTTACTACTGAATTATTCATTTCTTTTCCAATTATGATGTCCTCATCCTCACATCATCAAACAGGTCGTCGTACTCATCGTGGGTTGTCAAACAACAACAATAATTGGGGCGATAATGGTAATAATCATATGCATCGTGGTGGTGGTGGTGGTGGGGGTGGTGGTTATGGCAGCTCTTCTTGTTATGATCAATCATATTTTTATAAATTACAAGATGTACCACAATGGGATGCATTACATAATGCGGCAGCAGAATTTCATTGTGATGAAAAATTACATTTAAGACATTTATGTAATGATACAGCACGATGTTCCGGATTAACTGCTGTACATGTTTCAACATGGGCATCATCATTAGGAGCAGGTGGTACAGGAGGAGCAAATGGAGGTGGTACAACTATAACACCATCCTCGTCGTCACAGCAATTACTGGCATCACCATCATACGATGATGGTACCATCCTAGATATTGATGACGATACAGGTGATGATACACCACATCAGCAGGTGTATCACGCCAATTACAACAATCCCAATAATAGTAACAGTCTTGATATAATTGATGAAATTGAACCAAATTATCAAAATAAACAATTATTGCAATCTCGTCCATTTGATCGATCAAAAATTGTATTAGATTATTCTCGTCAACAGGTAACCGGAGAGACAATGGAATTATTATTTGATTTAGCAGACGCGGTACAATTTACAGAACGACGAGAAGCATTCCGAAATGGTGAACGTGTTAATGTTACTGAAGATAAACCTGTATTACATCATCTACTAAGGATGCCAAAAGGATATGATTTTCATAAAATTGCATTATCACCATCCTCATCATCATGTTTATTATCACCTGGAATGGTAGGTATGGGTATGGGAGGATCAGCATCATCATCATTCTCATCAAATGGTGGTGGTAGTAAAACATTTCTAACAACAATGCCATCATCAGGACATTCATCACACAATTCTACTGCTATACCACCAGTCGATGATGCATTAAAGGCAATCCATGATGTACGGGATCAGATTAAAGAA
>Ga0115007_10003078_pt1 | contig 10193 bp, 8 predicted proteins | sample ArcOceMetagenome_2_FD_87166 | JGI IMG/M metagenome (GOLD analysis project Ga0115007, IMG submission 87166) | Marine eukaryotic phytoplankton communities from Arctic Ocean - Arctic Ocean ARC135M Metagenome | ecosystem: Environmental > Aquatic > Marine > Oceanic | place: Arctic Ocean | collected...
CACCTCCATGCCGCTGGGTGGACCATCATCTCCATTATTATCCTCACATTAAACTATAATGGTTTATTTTAATCCATTCCATCCATCGATCTGTTGTTGTTGTCTGAATACAAGTACAGGCATGTTATTGCTATTGTTACAAGTACATGTAATGGGTTTTACTAGTACACTGCACGCGTTAAAATATAGATATTTAGTAGATGTACTCTAAATTAACTTGATCTTCTATACGAGTACCTAGATTCTGCTAACACCGGCTAGTGGTTACGACCACTAGTAGTTAATGGAAGAGGAGCCTAGTTCGAGTCCTTTGTACAAATCAGTTTTTGTCTAAAAGCCTCTTATTAGCTAGCATTAGCTACCGGTAGTAGGACAAGTACTTTCCTTTTTTTAAAATCTTTTTTTAGAAAATTAGCGCGGCATTTCACTAGTTAAAAAAAAACAGCCGCGCACCTCAAAAACCTTATAGCTTGAATCCTGTTTGTTATAATAGAGAGATATAATATGAGAAGGTCCACCTACAAGTATTATAAGATACTGAAAAACTCAAAGGCACCTCATGTAATATGTTCTGCTGCCATAAAAATCTAACAATGATGCTAGAAAACTTGAGAAAGTAATTCAGTTGCAGCATCTCATCATACAATAGTTTTTATGGTAGGTATTTTGCTTTGTGTTCTAGACTAAGCCCTACTTTTTTGCTCAGTCCTGTTCACTACATGACATACTTTAACAATCAAAGAACTAAATTATGTACAGTAGTGTTGTTTCATTTGTTTTACCTCATAATAAGAACAGGATTAATATGATCTCACTCAAACTTTGATGGATATATACTACTACTACTACTACTACACTACACTACACTAGTATGTAGGATGAAGATAATTTCCAGTCAATCAAATTGACCCCCCCTCCTCCCAACATACGGGCATAACCTATCTTTGTACTAGATATGTACTAAGGCATGCCAACAACGTCCAGTCCTGCACAACAAGTCACGGATGACTGGCATCCATATTAAATAATCTGAAATTCATTTTTTAAAAATTCGGAGTCCACTATCTACCCTACACCACACTAATAATTTTGAAGTGTGATGCAGGCTAGATGGTGTGCTGGAAATTCCATCCACACAGCCAGTGCATCATTACCAGATTGTTTGTTAGAAGAAGGATCCAACTATGATGTAGGTTATGTGAAGAATAATATGTTCAACAATCAAATATGTTGAATCCATCATCAAACAGAGTTATTTTGGTACCCTCCCATAACTACCCCCCCATACATTTTGGCACTTAACAATTATGGACTTCGAAGCAGATGAGAGTGCTGACCAACTTTTGTCTACCCAAGACTGGAACACGTTGTGTGTGTTATTGTTGTTTTTCCTACTTTTTTGGCTGGAAAAATACCTGAAACTAAAACATGTTTCCAACCAACCGCATGCTGTACTATTAGTAGAACATGCAACTTGATCTGAAGGATATGTGAGGTCATCATGGCAAGGCAAAACAATTGTAATCAAAAAGCAAATATTTGGAGGTTCTGTGGCACTAAAAATGAATACATTTAATTTGCTTCATACTGAGTTTATTTACAGCAGTAGTAGGTTTCAATTAAAAGGGGGACAGGAAATACGGAAATACAGGGTAACTTTTTTCTTCTTTGACATCTGCTCAAAAGACACGAACAACAAACAACATGGCGAATAACCGAACAATCCAAACGACAGAATAGCTATAAAAAGTAGCAAAACATCACAAATTTTATAATAGCAATGATAAAGACATCAATATCTCACAAAATTATTAGTAACGTCGTTCAAGATGGTGAAGGGATTATCCACTGTCGATTCCATAAGAATCTACTTTCCGTACATACTAATAGTAGTTTTACTCCACACTCTCATTATACCGGTATCTAGTTTTATTTTTGGGAGTAAGAAGTATGATCATCGTCATCTTGATCAATATGAAAATAATGCTGCGATGACAAATAATCTCAACATTCTCAATCCTATCAGTACCAGCAGCACTTCATTGGGTTGTCAACTTCTTGGAATGAATTGTGCATCACCTACAGACTTTACCTTCAGCTTCAAAGGATTTTTACAGAGAGGTGGAGAAACTGATATCCATCGCGATGGATGGGGTGTTCTTTTTTACGAAGGAGAGGGAAGTGGTATACGACAATTCCATGATTCAAGTCCCGCTAGCTCTTCTCCGATCGCCAATTTTCTTTCTAGTCATCCAATACATACACTAAATATGATGTCACATATACGATATGCGACAGTTGGTGGTGTAGAACTGTCAAATGTTCATCCGTTTTCACGAGAAATGTGGGGAATAAACTGGGCCTTTGCAATGAATGGTGATATTCCTATGTTTAAGAGAGACTCAAAAGCGAAACTGGAAGCATTAGAAGAACCGAATAATTCACCTTGCAGAGATGAGAGATATTATCACCCAATCGGCAGTACAGATTCAGAGGCTGCCTTTTGCGCCATATTAAATGCATTACGAGTTCAATTTCAACATTTACCTTCTCTTCCTGTTCTTCAGGATGCTCTTCACAAGTTATGCAATGAGATTATTATGGAAGATCCAGATGGAACGATTATGAATTTCATATTAACGTGTGGTCCAAATACTTTATGGGTGTATTCATGGCCAGGCAGTCGACCAGGCAGCACTGTTTGGAATGGACTTCACTATACTACGCGTGAATATCCTTTCACAAACAAATGTCAACTTTGTGACATAGATTATTCGGTTAATTTTGCGAGTACGAACAAAGAAAATGATTGCGTGTCAGTGATTGCAACGAAGCCACTTACCGAAAATGAAGAATGGATTGAAATGTCTGCGGGAGAATTGATTGTTTTTGATCAAGGAAGACCAAACACATCTCCAAAGTCACTATTTGATATTGAGCTGCTTGGACATGGACTTCAATCATCCGGTTTTAAACGACCGGTACTTGAAGAAGATATGAAAGAGTTCAATTTAGATCCACAATCGTTTCAAGGCAGCTACATATGATCTATTCTATTATTTATATATTATTAAGAGTACAAATTTTGAATGCTAACAATTTAAAATGTGGTCGTTTTTTCCTTTTTATGACATCTATTGGATGAATATTAATATTACTACCATACTTATTTCACATACTATTATTCACTTTAGGCTTAAGGTTTTGTACAGGTGATGAGGCCAAATTTAATTAGACCGGTATTAAACCCTCGTAACATTAGAAGCATAGCATATGCACCTCTTAGTGTTGAAAATCCAGATTTCAGTAGACCGAAAATACTTCGTGGATTCAAACTACTCTTAATAACGGCCTTCCAAAATGGAGCAATAACGTATGACCAATCTTCACGTTTGATGTCTGAAGCTCCCTTGGCTTTCACTGAGTACGAAATAATGACATTATAAAAGTCAATCATAATTATCGAGCAAACAAGTGAGTGAGTGAGTGAAGCGATTTAGAATAGATATGATACTGTATATCTACAATACATGCCACATATGTATCTATATCTATATACGGAAAACTTACTCAGGTCTACGTAGTCTTGCACCGAACACCATTTTGGAAGATAGTAGGCTCTATTGATACGTGCTAGTAATTTTTTTTCCTTCTTTGTAAGGTTAGTCTCGCCTTCTGCTAGATCTCTGTGACACCAGGTAACAAGTAATACTCTTCCACCAGGTACTGCAACCCTGAATAATTCATCGACAAATTTTGTTTTGTCCGGCATATGCTCTCCACTTTCTAAACTCCAAACCAAGTCAAACGAATTATCTGCAAAAGGCATCTCTAATGCATCTGCGACTTGAAAAGAAACTGTATCGGACAAACCTTGTTCTTTTGCAAGTTCATTCCCCCTTGAACTTTGGTATGGACTCAATGTGATACCATTCGCTTTACAATTAAACTTTTTAGCAATATGGCGACTACTTCCACCGATACCACAACCTACATCAACAACCGAAGTTGCTTCCGTAACGTCACCCCATTTCAATACTTCATCGATCAAATCAATCTGAGCTTGTTGATGATCGGTTCTATCTGCAGGAATATAATAACCGTGGTGCATATGCTATTATATTTGAATTGTAATGTACGTATAACGTTGTACGATAACAATAAAAATAGTAATAATAATACAAAAAACAAAAATAAGCATTGGCAAAGATTCATACCAATAAGGAAGCAAAATGAATAATATTTTCATCTGTACGTTTTCGATTTATATTACTGTACTTACTTCTCCCCAGACGTCCTCCCAAAGTTTTGAGGAACGATCATAAAAGCCAGCAATTCCTATCTTCAAGTCTGTTCGTGATCTTTCCTTGCTGAGTACAGAGTCCCGAACGCGCCTAGAATTAAATCATATGGTACATGATACAAGAGGAAGTCGTGAGATATACTTGCATCGCAATTGCCGGTGTGCATTATGTAATACAGCGTGGCTTTACCATCAGTACTTACCGCATCGTAGATGATATACCCATCTTCAAATTACTACTGCTGATGCTGCTTCTAGCACTAGTAGTCGAAAAGGGTTGTCGTACATTTGAAGAAACCCATCCGACGACAAATTTCTGTGTGCAGAAAAGGAGAAGAAGTAGGTAACAAGGACGCAATGAAACAAACATCGTATTTCTTATATGTCTTTTGGCTATGTTTGTTTGTTGCGTTGGGGTGCGCTGCTACAGTATGAACTGTTTTATGTTTTTTTTGTGATTAGAATCCTTGTTTACATATGATTTTTTATTGGCCATTTCCCACTTCAATTTTGAATCTTGTGGTGTAATAAAATATAAGGGAAGATAGAAATCTTTTTCATACACTGTACTTAGTACATTTGATTTTCAAATTTGTGGGGTTCCTCCAGCGCTAAAAAATTTCATCGTCCCCCAAATCAGTTAAGCAAATATAAGTACAAAAACAATAATTAACAAGAGAGAAACACTAAAAAAAAGGAAGAAAATATAAAATATGCCTTGTATTCAATACAGTTGTAACTTCTTCTTATTCTCACTAACTTAAACTTTTTTACTTTCTCTCAATTATTCTTTAATAATCATCACCACGGGCATTTATAATCTACATTGAATGCATTCTCATCACATCACATTGCAACAGCAATTCGTTTGATCTTCTAGCGGAACAAGAGGTTTTCCTGTATCTCTCTCATAAATCATAAACTCGATCACTTCAGCCGCAAAAGCATGCGGATTTGTCCAGTCCCAATCAGCGTAAACTTTTTCATCTTTCTCGTCAATTACAACATCGTCGAACGTCTTATCTTCGGCAAAATTTCCAATTTCACTTTGAGAAGCAGCATTGACATCCTTTGGAGGTACATACGGTGGTGTCTTCTTGTCAGATACAATTAATCCCCAATCACAACCTTTAAACCATGGATGGGCCATGATCTGTTCGCATCCTTTTGCTCCTAACCTTGTAACTTCATTCTTATCCAACAAACGTCGACAAAGATCTGCTGCCTCCGGATCAAATAGCGTTTCAGGAAATTCAGGGGTCATCTCCAGGGTTGCGTAATCAATGGCCTTTTCCTATCCAATGTCAAAGCAAAAATATGTTAGATATAGTATTAAAAGATAAAAACAGGAAAATAATCTAAATTGAATAATGATTCTCCTCTCGTACCTTTGACTCTTTTCCAGCGTCGAGACCAAACTTCAAGGCAGCTTGTGAACGAAATGGATTTGCTCCAGATATAAATTCGGCAACGCAACAACCAAAACTGAACCAGTCGACCGAGTGTCCGTATGGCATTCTTCTCCCTTTCTTATCCCGCCGTAACATCTCAGGAGCCCAATACCCTCTTGTACCAGCGGCACCGTATAGATTTGGTGTTATTTTTGTCGCTAGTCCAAGATCTGTTAATTTTATTCTACCATCCTCCGCCAAAAGACAATTTTCCGGTTTGAGATCACGATATACGTAACCTTGATCATGAAGAGCTTGTAGTCCCAACATAATCCTAGCAGCATAATATTTACATTCTCTTAAAGGAAATGAGCCTTTCTGATGTAAGTGATAACTGAGATCTCCGCCAGTCATTAAATCCAGAATAAGATATATGTCCTCCGTCGAATGAAACGAGTACTTGAGATTGACCACAAAGGGACTCTCCACAGCCGCAAGGGCCTTTTGCTCATTAATTGCTAGCATCTCTGACTTCTTTATCTTTATTCTCTTTTTGTTCATGACTTTCATAGCATATAGCTTACCAGAAGTCCCTTTCTTACACGCTGTTTTGACAGATTAAATTAAGTAGTAACACAACAAGACAATACCAAATTAAGCTCGAGAACCAATGATAACTTTATCGTACACAAACTGGGAAACATCATTCGATCAATCGTATATTGGATAATCCTAAAACCTGAACAATAGCAAACGTTACTACATCATTTTACTTACCTGTTACAAGCCCAAATCCACCTCTTCCTAGTACGCGCATAGAAAAGAAGTCCTCAGCGACGACCTGTCGATCATAAAACCATAGGAAATTTTTCATTTTAGTATATTGTTCTGATTCTGTAAATTGTTGCCAATATTGTATACGCAAACTTTCGATTATAATCATATCCACTTTTACAAACAAATGACTAAGAATAATGACATCCTTTTTAGATCGTATACTTTGAGTTAATTGTTTCATCGTAGCGTACTGTTCCTTAACTGATTGTCTATCGGGAAGACTTTCAACGGCTTCTACTGTATCGGCACTTTCTTGTTGTAGTTCTTTGGAGGTTCGCAACTTCCCATCATCCAAACAAAGGCTGCCGTTGGAGGTGCGATTTTCATCAACTAAAGCAACATCGTGATGAATTTCATCTAATACAGGACCAGATATACCAAGACAGTTTGGCACTGATGACGATGCATCACTGGATACTTTGTTAGCAGAGTATAAGTTTTTGTATCCTTCATCTGATAGGGTCAATGACGGTATTTTTCGATATATATCGTACGATACGATTTGAGTCTTTTCTGGACAAATACATTGACCGGTAGTACTGTCTTTTGGTTGTTCAGATAGATATTTATCAATTATCATTTTTGCTTTCTCTAATCTGTTATTTCCTCGTAGTCTCCGCCACCGAATAATCTCTTCAATGAAATTAATTCTTAAATAATCGTTACATGTATCGGTATCCTTTAAAAATTCAGAAAACAAAAAAAAACCAATTGCTGATTGTAGACACCAATCAATACCAAAAACTTCCGGTCCACCAGTTGGATATTTTATTTCTCCTTCCTTCTTCTTTTTCTCCTCCCATTCAGCCAATTGTTCTTCATCTGGGATCTCCCATGATAATACAGGTCTTGGTCCTTCTTCTTGTGTCGCAATTGCATTCACGTACTGAGCATCCTCGATAGCATCTTGAAGCTCCTCCATGATAAGGCAGGCAATCGACGGACAACGAAAGACTGGCTGGTCAAACTAATCGATGCTATGCGACGGATCCTATTTAATCGGGAGGTGTAGGGACCTCGGTTGACCTCGGTGAGTGAGAGCTTCTCTTCCTGCTGCTATCTCGATATCGTCATAGTAACTTTTAGTATTGATTTTTGTTATTATTTGTATAAAAATCGTCGCCTATCGCCTTGTCGCGAGACATAACGGATTAAATTTAGAAAAAAAATGTATACAATTTTGAAGCCCAACCCGACGACGGTGTCTCCCTTTTCAAATCATGTTCTCTCCCCCAATAATCAATAATTGTTTACTTTGGCAATCGACTCGACTCACTCGATCTTATGACTTTTTTTTAATCTATCCATTACACAGTACACACAAGAACACACAACATACTTCCAGTAACAGTTAATTTACCTAGCTAGCTAGCTACAAGTAGGTAGTCAGCAGTAACAGACTCAACGTTTACGAGTACAAGTTTATCTTCAATTCATTTATTTGCTTGGTCCTGTAGTGGAGCTGCGGCTGGGCTGAACAGAATCAATCTTGTCGTCAATTGCCAAACAAAACAAAACAAAACAAAACAATAATCAAAACAGCATTTTTTTTTTTGCTTAATAAACGCATCACACAATAATAATGGTCAGATATAATCGAATCTCTACGAAAAACGATTCTCGGGATGTTGGGAATGACGATCATACTATCGAAGATGGGGCCATACCTAAGCAGAAGAAAATACTGAAACGAAGAGGGTCAAATAATAGTTCGGGAGGATCATGCATGAGTATGGAAAGCAACAATAACGACGAAGATTCTTACTTAAACGAAGTCGATGATATTTTAACACAGATTTCGGCGGAACGTTCTCCCTTAAACGATAGGAGTTATGCAAACGATGGTGGTGGACCCGTCATTCCAAGTAGTAGTAGTTCGTCATTATCACCCAAACAGATATCACCATCATACCCAACAATTTCCGCAGTTTTTTCAGGTTCATTTGATCTTGATGATGACGACGATGATGAATATGTTGAAGCAGAAATGAAAAGATACCATCTAGATTTTTCATCATCATCAATTAATGGAGATTCTTTGACTATTCACGGAAATAATTTACCTCCACCCACAACTGGAGGATCGTCGAATTGGTTATCATTGTCAACAAAGTACATATGGTTTTCTTTTCAATCTGTTCGACAGCAAGCAAGACAACGTCGAGCTCAATTATTATTACAACAAACGGAACGAAATTGGCGTCAAAATCTTAAGATTTGTATTGCTACTAATTGTGATGCAACAGATTCGGGGATACTGATAGTACTCGTACTCATGATTATTTGGATTGTAACCTTTATATTTATTGTAAAGAATCCAATCATACGTCGACGGGGTTTAATTGTGGGAATTATATTATTTGTTATTCGGGTGGGGACTAGACCTTTATACGAATACTTTCTCCGACAACGACAAAAACGACGAGGACGTCAACAACGATTACAGGAAATCCCTCAGATTTCTCCTGGTTCTAAGAGACGTCGAAGTGATATCACAATAGAGGATGGTCATCAACAACAGCAACATAAAGGGAATTTCGAACTGCACACAATACGCGACAACAAAAGCAACAACGGTACTAATGGTAGCATAAATATGTTGAAGAATATGGTATCATCAACTTCTGATGATAATAAAAGATTAGGAATTCAAACATCAACATCGGATCCTACTGTTGCTGCGATATAGCATAGGGTATAAAATAAAATATTACTAATAGATAGGGATAAAAAAATAACAACACATTGGTATTGTAGCTAATATCATTATTATTATTTGATTAAAAATTGAAATTAAAATAATAGGAAGAACTATATGCACCTAAGAAGATTCAAACTGCTATTTAAATTGTTTAAAGAAATGAAAAACTAAAAGTTGACACTGTATCAGATTTCGACATGACAGAAGTTAGTTCTTGCTTTTCACCGCCATTTCTTTCGCCATCCATAGTAGAAGTTCGACGCTTCTTATTGATGTTATCTTCGTTTTCGTCGTCGTCCGCCTGCTGCTGCCGCGTACTAAGTTTGACTTTTATCTTCTTATCTCCCTCGTCCCATGCACGACACGTCCATCCGGTTTGCTGCAATGCTTTTTCCAAGTGTTTTGGTTCTTTTATTTTTAATACCTTAACAAGTTCATCATGTATATACTCTGGTTTGATACTTTCCTTCCTATCTCTGCAACCACTGATCTGATCCTGTTTATCAACAAAAAATTTCAGTACATTCCCAAGATTACTTGGACTTGCATAATTATGAGTAATTGCAATGTTTGAGTCATCAAGATTGATCACAGAATGCCACCATCCCTATTATAAAAATATTTAAAGAAAACGAAAAGACAAGTGTCAGTAAAAATGTGTACATCGTCCTACTTCTAGAATGATCTCTTACTATTTTATACAAGCAGTTCATTTCCATTGACTTGACTTGAGACTTACATGAGGTACAAAGACAACATCGCCCGGATGAGTTGTACATTCTAATGGACGTTGATCAACTGGTCGTGTTCGATATTGCTCAATGTGCTCTGTCCAAAACTGTATAATCCATTCACCAACAGAAAGAGGTAATGCTACCTCATCCATGTCTGCGGAAGGAAACACCCCTGGCGGTGGTTGTCCTGGAGGATATAATATCCAACGTTTCCGACCAGTAATACA
>Ga0115007_10003080_pt1 | contig 10189 bp, 7 predicted proteins | sample ArcOceMetagenome_2_FD_87166 | JGI IMG/M metagenome (GOLD analysis project Ga0115007, IMG submission 87166) | Marine eukaryotic phytoplankton communities from Arctic Ocean - Arctic Ocean ARC135M Metagenome | ecosystem: Environmental > Aquatic > Marine > Oceanic | place: Arctic Ocean | collected...
AACGGAGCTGAAGCAGGATCAACCTTACCAACCCTGAGAGTTATTGCGGATGGAAAATCTACAAGGTATATTGTAGTCGGTCTTGGTAGTAAACCAAAGGATGGAAAATCTTTGGAGTCTGTTGGGAGTGCTGTCGGAAAGGCAATCGCAATGAAATGTGACACAGAAAAGAAAGTTAACACTGCGACGTTTCTTCTCCCGCAATCCGTCGCATCCGATACACAATCTTTAAATGATATGTCATCTGCCTTTTTTTCAACATTATACGGAGATAATAGGTTTCGGACAGGCAAAAAGGTCAAGATTGCAGCTGAAGATCTACAATCTCTTAAATTACTTGCGGATGGCCCTATCAGCTCTGATAGTATGCAAGATGCCATCAATACAGGCAAGAAGATGGCAACTGGTATCCATATGGCCAAAGATATTGTCAACGCACCTCATAATGTGTTAAATTCTGAATCACTTGCTGATACAGCGAAGAGACTTGCAGAAGAGAGTGGGGGTAGTTTGACGTGCAGAATTTTAAATAAAGAGGAATGTGAAGAACGTGGCATGGGTGCTTACCTCGGAGTCGCCAGAGGAAGTGAAACACAACCTCAATTTATTCACATGACGTACACCCCACCCGACGGAATTGTGAAAAAGAAGGTCGGAGTTATCGGGAAGGGCCTACTCTTTGATACTGGTGGGTACAATGTCAAAACGAGTATGATGGAACTTATGAAGTTTGATTGTGGAGGTGCTGCGGCAGTCTTGGGCGCGGCCCGTGCCATTGGAGCGTTAAAGCCACCTGGAGTTGAATGTCATTTTGTAGTCGCTGCCTGTGAGAACATGATAAACGATAAGGCAATCGTTCCAAGTGATATTCTCACTGCTTCTAACGGAAAGACCATTGAAATTCTCAACACGGACGCAGAAGGACGTTTAACACTTGCAGATGCATTAGTATACTGTGACAAGGAATTGGATTGCGAATCCATCATTGAATTGTCAACATTGACTGGGGCCTGTATGATAGCTCTCGGAAAGGTAAATACAAAGTTTTCACATGTCTATTTACAAGCCTTGCCGCATTTCAATTTAAATAAATATACTGTCATTACTGTCGTTTTTGAACTAACACATGGTATCACCGATTTTTGTTTTGATACATGACATTCCTATATTATTTTTGTTTCACAGAGTGTCTGCGGTGTGTGGACTAATGATGATGACCTATGGTCAGAGCTTGAAGATGTTTCTAAAACAACCGAAGAAAAATCCTGGGTAAGTTCTAGATTAGCACTAATATATTGGTGATTGTGTGTTTATGTGTATGAGTGTGAGTGTTTTTTTTTTCTTCCCCTTTCTATCAGACTAATTTCAACATTTTATATTTGCCATTTCGAAACGAAACGAAACGAATTAAATCCAATTTAAACATACTATCACTCTACAAAATAATAGCGTATGCCGATGGAAAAATCTTACAACGAGCAATTAAAATCAAAAGTTGCCGATTTAACAAATTTAGGGTCAGTAGGATAGGAGCCAATTCTATATTGATTTTTCAGAATATATTCAACTTTGATTGTAGTTCTTTTCCTTTTTTGGACCTATTGAATACCTACCTTGCTCACATTTTTGTTTTTATTCTTTTACTATTGGAATTGGCGGTATTATATTTTGGGATCATTCAAAAACAAAACAAAAAACAGCTTACCATATGGTGGATCTATTACCGCTGCATTGTTCTTGCAAAACTTTGTCAGCAAAAAGAAACCCTTTGCACATATTGATATTGCTGGACCAGTATGGGATGACAAGCTAGGTGCAACAGGTTTCGGTGCAAAGCTTGCCGCCGAATGGGTACGTCGTCAAGGTCAAAGTGACGGCGAAAGCAAGGAATAATTGGACCAGCAACGCAAGCTAGACACTCTGCAAATATATTGGTACAAAGCTACAATGCAGTTATTTTTTAAACCCCTATTTGGTACGAACGTACATGCATATGAATGTGCATACATATATTATATATTGAATAGATAGGGAAGAAGCGTCGTCTTCTCCACAAAGCTAAAACGAATTCGAAGTAAGTGAAAGACAATTCTATATAGTACTACAAGAACATATTACTATACTATCCTCGCTAGTTGTAGCTAGACTGTAATCAACGACTTTCTTCGTACTCAATGAGTCGTGTCATAAGTACGTTTTTGTTGCCCTGAATATCCAGATTTCTTTCTTTTAATGCTGTAGAAAATATAGATGAACGAAACAAAGCAATAAAACGAAAATAAACAAAAATGTGAGACTAACTGCATTCCAGATTTAAGATGATTTTTCACTTTGTTTCCGTTGTACGAAAATAAAAAACCAAAAAAACACTTACCGTCCTTCATGAGAGCTGGTTTCATCTTCTTAATTTCAATCTTGGTTAATTTATCAATCTCTTTTGATTTTCCTTTCTTTTTCTTCTTTCCACCATCATCGTCATTGACTTCTTTTGCTGCTTGTGAAAACATTGCCTTTTGTTCCATTTCTTGTGCAAGTTCTGCTTCTTCCTCTACCTTTCTCCTTGCTTCGGCCTTTTCTCTTCGTCTACGGACAAATTCGAGTTTGGCCATATTTTTCTTGTGGTCTTCCGCGGACGTTACCACGACGGGTGGACCCTCAGGCTTAGGAGTTTCAACAGCACTTTTAGGTGCTGTTTCTTTTGATGCATCACCACCACCACCACTGCTTTCTTTTTTAGTAGTATGATTTTCTTTTTTTTCTCCGCCGTCATCGGCACCACCATTCTCTTCCTCTTCGGCATCAATTCGACGCTGTACTCGATTTTCTTCAAATTCAGCTAGTCTTTGATTACGCTGTTCAATTTCATCTGCAGATTGAGCATCGAGACGTTTTCCTCCGCCCCGTTTGTTGAACTTTCCTCTTGCCATTCTAATGTCTTATTAGTTATTTAATTCGGACGATCGTCTACACTTTCTATCTTTTATATTTTATTGTGATGTTGTTGTCAATCTGTTGAGTTGTCTAACACATCCATCCTCTCAAGGAACAAGGACTTTACAACATCAGAACCCGGTCAATTTTGCATCAGAAACATGTCCCTCCGTCAACAGTTTTGTTTTGAGGGAGATATTTGAAATTGAGCAGGACCACCCTGAATCAAAGAGGACTAATGAAGCTCTTATTCGACGAAGAATACAGCGAAACACGAATACTTTTTTCATACTACACTAGTATACTAGTAGGCATTCTTCATAAATCAAATGCCAGTGAAATTTTTATGATCCACTATCCACTGTGTTGTCAATAGAACGACTACGACTAGCACATCGAAAGCTCTCGTTTGCTTTCATTCCCCTTTAACTTTTATTGATCTACGTTCGAACGATCGAATATACAATACTACAATCTACAAGTGCCTTAGCATAAAACAACAACAACAACAACGATGAGTCGTGCTACTCAAATTGGAGCACATGTCCTCCTTTTTTTTCTTGTCTTTGGAATGTCCGCAACAGTAGATATTGCTCAGATGAGGAAACAATTAAAAAATAGGACTGCAATATTGATTGGTATATTTTTACAATTTGTAATTCTACCTTTTGTTGGGTTTCTTATTGTAAAATTATTAAAAATGGATGCTGCAATAGGAGTTACGTTACTCGTGGTCACATCTTCTCCTGGTGGATCCTACTCGAATTGTGAGTATATGTTTTTTTTTTAACGTTACGTTACGTTACGTTACCGTAAACAATAATACTGTGGTTTAGGAGGTGGTCCGTTGCAAAACTGGTTGTCTTTTTCTTTCAAATTGAAACACTCCTCTTTTAGACGAAAAAGCGGATTTCTTTTTCTTAGACAATCCTATGCGTTTATATCTTTATATTGATTTATTATCCCGTCACTAATATATTCGAGTATTTTTTTCTTCTTCTATTGTTGTATGTTGTATGTTGTATGTTGTATGTTGTATGTTTCCTTCAAAATAATCCACAATTGACAATTGATATCGACTACACGACGACGACTTTAAAAAAATAAAATACAGGGTGGTGTTCTTTATTCAATGCTGAATTGGCATTGAGCGTGACTATGACAGGTATTTCGACATTATTATCAGTCGTTATGCTTCCCTTGAATCTAATCATTTATACATCCGGCAGTTATTCGAACGAGGTTGTCAATGCCTTAGATTGGTTTGCACTATTTCTTTCATTGGTTGTTGTTATTGGAGGAATCGCTGCTGGTGTTCTGTCATCGGCATGGTGCAACTCAACTCGATTTAATTTATTAGCAAACAAAGTAGGAAATCTCGCTGGTCTTGCATTGGTAACCTTTTCAGCTGTTGTCTCCTCGACGAGTCAGGATGCTAGTTTATGGAATCAAGATTGGAAATTTTTCGTAGGATGTGCCTTCCCAGCATTAGTTGGTGTGACAATGGCTACTTATTTGGCGACCAAATTTGGTTTGGATAAACCCGAACGTGTTGCTGTTGCTGTTGAGGGATGTTATCAAAATACTGGAATTGCAACGTCTGTAGCTGCATCTATGTTTACGGGACCTGAACTTGCTACAGCAATCGGTGTTCCTTTATATTATGGGATTGTTGAAGCTGTCATATTGGCATTCTTTTGCATAATATGTTGGAAAGCTGGGTGGACGAAAGCGCCTGCTGATGAAAATTGTTGTAGAATGATCGCAACATCGTACGAAGTTGAACAGCAAAGGTTAGAGTCTCCTAATGCCATTGAAGTTGTACATACCGGTGATGATGGTGACATCGAGGATTTAGTCTTTAACCAAACGGTTGAAGGTTATCAAGTAGACGAGAGTTCCTTACAAGAAAAAACCAATGCAGGCTTGCAAGAACAAAGACAAATGGATGGAAATGATGTATCACCAACTAGTGGTACTTCTTCGCTACGAGCTCGTGCAACAAGTCCCAGAAGGAAAAAAGATGACGACGCGCTTCCTGCAGAAGTTGGGGAGTTTACTTGAGAAACTCCTATTTTTCCAGATATCTTCCTATTCATATTTTTTAATACAAGTAACTCGACAATTATACTAAAAAAAAATGAACAATTTTACTACAGAATCTTCTAGGAATAAATACTCAGTTCATACCATATAAATGTTCGTGTTGAATGTTCCATATTATATAATAGTGGAATTCTTTTATTATGATGTGTCAATTGAACACAATTTTATAATCCATGACAAAAAGACGAATGCGAATGCAAAATACCGCCTCTTTGATATTCATTTAAGGCAAAGAATATATAACTATTCTTATACCGTATATTACGACATAGTAATTTTTGTCCTCTGGGTGGCGTATTAAATGGTCAAAAGGCTTGCTTGTCGTTGTACTATAGGTTTCGAAAATTTTATTTGATCGGCAGCAAAATATATTTTTGCTTTCCCTCCCCCTCTTAAATTGATTGTTTATAAATAATTACTAGCATACATACTACAACGAACGGTATATTTTAAAGAAAAGAATCAATCTTGATTACGCTCGTTATCACATCACACAGCATCTAAAATGTATACGGTATGTAATCATGTACAGAGAAGAAATGTCAAAATCAATTTAGTATATCAGAACAGCATGTTTTGGTGAATACCTCATAATGATATTGATATTGATATTGAATACACCATTAATCACACTAACGTACCCTCTCTCGTATTTAAACTCGATGGTATTATTAACGGGATTTGTCCACTGGGAGTTTTCGGTGCTGTAGGTTCTATGTTGAAATATGTCATCAGGACGTTACCATCTGCTTTCTCAGGCGGTATTGAACCACTACCATCTGTGCTTTCTGACATCGAAACTTCAATTTCATCGATATCTCGCATCTCGACCTCCAAAACTTCGTAGGAAACATACAGTATATTCCATATCGAGGCGTTTGCGGGTGCTTTGCTCCAACCAACCTTCCAACAAACGATACAATAAGTACCTACGAAGAAAGCCTCACACAATCCGTAGAAAAATGGTACCCCCATAGCATTATTTAAATCATTACCTTTGAACATGGTAAGTGCCAACGAAGTCGCAATACCTACATTTTGGTAGCAACATTCAACCGCAACGGTCCTAAATTTTCAGTAGAATAAACAGAATTGGAGTGAGTGAACGAGTGATTGATTAGGTTTGTCAGTCAGAAAATACACAGTTAATATTTGATGAAACTTCAATAATCATCATATATTGAATACGCCATTCATTGCTTACATTCGTTCCGGTTTTCGTAAATTTAGTAGTGAGGCCAGTATAGATGCAATAGTCAATCCAAGTATGCATGGAATCATTGTTGCTACATAAAATGTCCAATGACGGGACCATATCTTTGAATCTGCATCTCCAGTGTTGGTAACAGTAGCACTGAATATTATAAGTGCAAATCCTGCAAGATTTCCAACTTTGTTGGCCATCATATTAAATTTATATGAATGGCATTGGTATGACATATACAAGCCCATCGTTATTGCTGAAATGACAACACCAAGTGCAAAAAATACTGATATCCAATCCAAATCACTTGTTACATCAGCGTCGTATGAAAATTTTGCATATAGAAGAAGATTTATAGGTAATGCAATTACTGATAGTATTGTCGAAATCGCTGTCATCGTAACACTCAAGGCTAAATCAGCATTGAACAATGAGCACCACCTATATAACCAAAAGGTATATAAAGAAAAGAAATCAATTTGGGTAAGAGAAACGTCGAAAAAAGGTGGAATATTCGATATCCATATTACATTTTATACTAATAGCTTTCGATTTCAACTTCATTTTTCTTCCTGTTTTGGTTTTTTGTTTCAATTCTTTCTTTCAGTTTAAACAGTATCTATGAATCTTACCAGTTACTATACGACCCACCGGGACTACTCGTTACAACTAACAACGTAATACCAATACTTGCATCTAACTTCAGTATATTAACAGTTGCAAAACCAATAAATGGTAATAGAATAAATTGACAGAAGATTCCAAGTAGAATTGCCTTTTTGTTTTTAACTTGTTGCTTCATACATTCTGTATCGACCGTAGCAGACATACCAAATACCAATGCGAATAAGAGAAAATTCCCAATAATTTCTAAAAGAGACATCATCGTGAAGGTGGTATATGATTATATAAATTCAAAAGATGTGAAATAAAATTTCGGCGTCGTTCTCAGGTTTTTCCCTGTCGTGCTCCTTGCGATCAGATGAGTACTTGTAGTTTTGGAAATTAAGGTGACGTTGCCGATATACAGTAAGTACCCTTGGATTACACTCTCTGAACTTTGAAATCTGAACACCACAAGTAACACTACTGTACACTCCTCTTCAGTTTATATGGATGCTATGATGTATCGTGTTTGTTTCGAAGTTTCGAAGATTCGTGATCATGTGATTTAATTTCTTCTCCATCTCCACTTGCTTGGAAGTTGCCTCGGTTACCGAGCCGATTTTTTGATTTTATTGGTTAATTATGCGGTATTCTTCGTATTCCACGAAGCCCGCCAAAAAATTACATGTGCTGTTTGACAAATAGCTGTGCCCAAATTTTTTAAGACTAAATAGAAACACCAACGGCAGTCTGTAACGCCAATTTCGACAGTTGTGATGGCGTGAAGTAAAAAATGTAAATAATATTAAAATTATATTTCTATTTACCAAGTTTTGCCTTCTAAACGAGTTTTGTTTAGTACTGTAGCTATGTTATGTAGAAGCAACCCGAAGCAATTAAGGTTTATATGTACACTAATCGAATCCATCCGATCATAGTCTATGATCGGAATGTTTCTATTCGAAAAAAGAAAAAGCAACCATCATACTCCTACCGTACTAGCGTTTTGAGATTACTATTACTTCCATTTAAAATATTATAGAGATTACTACATCACGGGCGATAAATTTTTGTTTTTGTTTGTTTGACTCTCGACACAAAGTCATTTCATCTTTGCAACCATGCAATATCAAATGATGAATAATGACGACGATATCACGAATCCAGTAATGAGAGGCGTATCATTACTCGATGATACTTCAACCGTTAACTACACATCCGATGGAGAGACAGCAACAAGCACATTGGCTTCAGATGATCCATTTTCTCTTCTACATACTCATGAATCTTATAGAGCAGAAAGTAGTGGACACTTAAATTTGTTCGGTATTACTGACGATGATTCATCCCTATTTGGAGGAGGAAATACGAGACGATCTACTTGGTCGCATACGGATACAACTTCATTTTCAAATGCTGGTAGTTCATATGAAGAAATGCCCTTCATGGCGTCAATAAGCAATAACAATACAAACAACAACAACAACAACAACACCAATATCAACGATGATAATAACGATGCCGACGACAGAGAACAAAAAAAGGTATTAGGGATGATGGGACAGAACGAGCAGCCTTTGGCGCCATCGACACCAGTCAACAACGATGAAGCAAATAACGACTACGCATGTGAAATGATATTGGAAACCAAGGGAATGCTTAACAAGTTTATCAATGGTACAATTTTCATCGTACAAACAGCTTTTGGATGCTGTTATGATCAACTCGATGGAGTTTTAATTCGTCTTTACAATGTGAAAAGTAATAATCAAAACGAAAATAATAATGATAATGTTAATGATATTGGCAACAAGAAAAAGGAAAAAGAAAAAGAAACTTTGCCTACCTGTATAGCTCCTATAAGTAGAGAAAAGGATGAATCGAGAGAAGATGATATCAAAAATAATATTACGACTAATGAACAAACCTCAATTACAATAACTGAACCTAATGTAACTGCGAAAGAAATAACGCCACGATCTTTAGATATGAGAGATGATTCGAATATTACTACACATCGTGATAACAATAATACATTTTTGAATGGTAAAGCAGATTCTCCTATAACTGACACTTTATCTAACGATTCTATGAACGAATCAGTACAACGATTCAAGGAATATCTATGCAATCGTTACGAGGATAAAAACCAAAGCGAATCTAAAGAAAGGGCAATCATCAATAGTATGGAGGACACGGACGACAGGAACGATACTATAGTAACACCATTGTCTTGGGTAACTAAACACATGAATGAAACTAGATATACGTCTGTTACGAAAGAAGAAAATAGTGTTGACATTCTAAACTATGAAAATGCAAACAAGAATTTGAACACTTCAATAACGACAACAAAACCAACAACAGCTGATCAATTGAGTGTAACGATTTCGAAGAGAGATAGGTATTTGACGCAACAGCTTCCAAGGCGAATCTCAACGGTTGTTGACGACCAGTCACCAACCGACATGCTGAGAGAGGAGAATAATATTGATTCGCAAACGAGAACAAGGAAAGAAACAGAAATGATAAAACAAAGAATAAATTCTTCTCTTTTTCATCTTAAGTCAATAGAAGGTTGTGAAGACCGTCGTGACGATCAAATTGAATCGAGCCAGAATACTAGTAGTACGACTTGTAGTACTATCCAACGCATGAAGTGTCATACCCAAGCAGAGGAGCGTAAACCAGAAATTACAATCGATTTAACAATGATGGAAGACATCTTGTAATATCGTCTTCTATGTATCATATCTCTTCAAGATTACCTATCTTCTGATACACTGTACAGTTTCTTAAGTTAAGTTGGGAATATAGTATGGTAGAAGGCAGAATATTGAAATACTTATTTATATAGATATAAAATTGCACTTTTGACTTTTTTAGTGATGTTAGTGCTTTCACACGCATACGAAATATAGATAATGCAATTGCGGCATATTTTAGCATATTTTTTAGGTAAACGACGAAGCAATATAAGTGTGGTACAAAATTCGAGGTTTGGACCTATGTGTCTTTGGTAGCAGTGTTCATTCGTCATTATAGCGAATAGCTACTAGCTAGCTAGCTAATTTTTAGCTGTCTATAGTTTTTCATTTTCATTCGTAGGAAATTGCGTGACTCAACCAATCGACTCAATCGAATAAAAATGGCGAATAACATTTACGACGAAATCATAGCGAACAATTGTAGGGCTTTAGAGTAGCAAATTGGACGCGTCAAGAGAAAAGGTGTCAAGAAAGATGTGATGTGTGATGATGCGAACCCTTTTCTTATCGAGATGATGCCATGATTCTTTCCATTCTGTCTTCCAGCGGCATTCCATCCAACAAATAAATATTC
>Ga0115007_10003082_pt1 | contig 10185 bp, 7 predicted proteins | sample ArcOceMetagenome_2_FD_87166 | JGI IMG/M metagenome (GOLD analysis project Ga0115007, IMG submission 87166) | Marine eukaryotic phytoplankton communities from Arctic Ocean - Arctic Ocean ARC135M Metagenome | ecosystem: Environmental > Aquatic > Marine > Oceanic | place: Arctic Ocean | collected...
TAGCTTGCGTGACAACAAGGTGATGATATGACGTGACTTACCTTGGCCCGCAACCCACGCCTCATAATTACGCTCATCAACTGGCTGAAAACGGATATTCATATTCAACTCATGCGCTTTGAAAAGAATATCTCTCAGCAACGGTGAAGACTCGGCGGCTTTAGGCACTTCGATCAAAATGCCTAACGACAGCGTGTCATGAATAACCGCCTGACCTATATCTAAGATATTGATCTGAAATTGCGCAAGTATATTGGTAATAGCAGAGGTAACCCCGGGCTTATCGTCACCCGAGATATTAAGCAGAATAATCTCTTTCATCAAAAGCGGTTCCAGTGGAAGCTTATATTGGCGCTGATTATATCAAAGCCCTTATGCAGGGCCTATTACATCCGTAATAACGTCTTTATCTTTTTTCTTGTTTAACCTTTAGCCCTTTTTGCTTACCTTTCAACTTAGGCTTAGCGGCGACTTTTCTTTTTTTCGCTTTATTACTGCGCCCTTTTTCTCCTGCATTAAACGCCATCAACTCTTGTTCTGCAGGCGATAGCGCATTTTTAGCCGAAGGTTTCGTTTTAGTCGGCGCTATACGTTTTTTCGGGCCGTTATCATCAGACGCGGCGCTTTTACGACGTGACTTCGCCAGCGCCTCACGCTGAGAACCTTTGCGTGGATGGGACTTATCATCACCGCTTTTCATCGGACGATTACCCCATTCATTTCGCTGCCCAGGTAATTTTCCTTTCCCGTTCTGATCCCCTATTTTTCCTTCAGCCAAAAGCTCACGGGTCGTCTTTTTCTTTTCCCGCTGCTGATCTGCAAGCTCAAAATCGATCTTACGTTCATCAAGGTCGACACGAACCACTTTAACGCTTAGACGATCACCTAGCTTAAACGTTTTACGTGTGCGCTCACCCACTAAACGCTGCTTCGCTTGGTCAAACACATAATAATCGCCCGGTAAGGCAGTAATATGCACCAACCCTTCAACAAATAGCTCATCCAGCTCAACAAAGACACCAAAGCCGGTTACCGCAGCAATAACACCTTCATACTCATCGCCAACATGTTCTTGCATGTATTCACACTTAAGCCATGCAACCACATCTCTCGTTGCATCATCCGAGCGGCGTTCAGTCATAGAGCAATGCTCACCTAAGGCTAACAGTTGCTCCATGCTATAAGAACAAACAAAGTCAGCATTAGCGACAAAGTCTGCTGGTCGCTGGATAGAGCTATCTGCTTTATTCGAATGTATCGCTGATCGAATCAAGCGATGTACAAGCAGATCAGGGTAACGGCGAATAGGTGAAGTGAAATGTGTATAGGCTGGGTAAGCCAAACCAAAATGGCCTTGGTTATCTGGACTATAAACCGCTTGCCGCATGGAACGCAGCATCATCGTTTGAATTAGATGACGATCAGGGCGCCCCTCAATCCATTCTGCCAGCTCTTGGTAATGCTTAGGCTCTGGTTTATCCCCACCCGCCAAATTCAACCCCAGCTCGCCTAGGTAAGCTCTTAGATTTTCTAGCTTTTGCTCTTTTGGCCCCTCATGTACACGGTAAATTGCAGGGATATCTAATTTACTTAAGAAGCGTGCGGTTGCCACATTGGCACATAACATACACTCCTCTATTAATTTGTGCGCATCGTTACGATGAACCGGAATGATCTGCTCTATCTTACGGTTTTCACCAAAGACCATGCGCGTTTCAGTGGTCTCAAAATCAATCGCGCCGCGGATCTCCCGCGCCTTACGTAAGGCAAAATATAAGCTATACAGATCTTCAAGGTGAGGGACAACATGAGCGTACTCTGCGCGCAGCTGTTTAGATTCGCCCTCATCAGGCTCCATCAACATTTTGCCCACTTTTGTATAGGTCAAACGTGCATGGGAGCAGATAACAGCTTCATAAAACTTATACCCTGATAGACCCCCCTTCTCGCTAATCGTCATCTCACAGACCATCGCTAAGCGATCCACCGCAGGATTGAGCGAGCATAGGCCATTAGAGAGTAGTTCCGGCAGCATAGGTACAACAAATTCGGGGAAGTAAGTTGAATTCGCGCGTTGAAACGCCTCGTTATCCAACTCTGTACCAGGTCTCACATACCAAGATACGTCAGCAATCGCGACCCATAAACGCCATCCACCGCCGGCTTTTTTCTCTGCGTACACCGCATCATCAAAATCTTTTGCATCTTCGCCATCAATCGTTACGAGAGGCAGGTCACGCAAGTCTACTCGGTTTGTTTTAGCGCTCTCTTCCACCTCAGCGGAAAGCTCCCCGATCTCCTGACGAACTTGATCTGTCCATTCATGCGGTATTTCATAATTATGGATGGCAACTGTGATTTCCATCCCCGGCGCAAGGTGGTCACCTAACACTTCCACTACTTTCGCCTGAGGCAGATCTCTTTTGCCCGGCTGTCTCAACAACTCTGCAACCACTAACTGGCCGTCTTTATAAGTCACAGGCGTTTCTGGATCAGGCACAATCATGATCTCTTGCGTAATGCGCTGGTTTTCTGGCCGTAGATAACCAAACCCCTCTTGCCCACTAAAGCGCCCAACGAGCTTACGGGTATTACGCGCCAACACCTCAATAATTTTACCTTCCCTTCGCCCTTTGAAGTCCACGTTTGTTTCTTGAACTAGGACCTGATCCCCATCGAAAACTTGGCGCATCTGCCGAGGGCTCAGTTTTAAATCGTCACTGCCATCTTCGGGCTTCACAAAACCAAACCCATCCCGGTGGCCGATCACGCGCCCTTTGATAAAAGACATCTTATCCATTAACGCAAATTCATTGCGTCGATTGGTCATCAACTGCCCATCTCGACACATTGCCTTCAGACGGAAAAAGACAGCATCACGACTTTCCTCTTCTTTAATCCCCATCCCATCACACAGCTGAGCATGCCCTAGCGGCGCACCTCTCTCTTGCATAAACTGCAAAATAAAATCCCGACTTGGCACCGGGTTACTGTATTTTTCCGCTTCGGATGCGGCCTGGGGATCATTCTTAGTCCAATCGTTACTCATAAAAGTCTCAAAGCAAATAGAATCAAAAGGGCTCTAATCATTGCAGCATAGCATGCTGTATTAAAAGCAATCACTATGGTTATAAAATAGCAGAAATTAAAAAAGCCGGCTATTTTGCCGGCTTTTTTAAAGGGTTAAGGACGATCATCGATCTCCTGCTCTTTTTCCTCCGGCGGCATAAGGTCTTCCCTACATACATTCATAGCCATCAGCACATTGGCTGCGACATAAATCGATGAATAAGTACCCACAAACACACCTACGAGCAAGGCAACCGCAAAGCCATGTATCATCTCACCACCAAACACAGCCAGCGCAACAAGCACTAACAATGTGGTTAATGAGGTAACCACGGTACGCCCAAGCGTCTGACTTAATGAGGCGTTCATGATCTCGATCGCGCTTTCCTTACGCATCTTGCGAAAGTTTTCGCGGATACGGTCGGACACAACGATAGTGTCATTAAGCGAGTAACCAATAACCGCAAGAATTGCGGCTAATACAGTTAAATCAAAATCAAGCTTAAAGAGGGCAAAGAAACCCAGCACGATCAATACGTCATGGGCCAACGCCGCAACAGCACCGATAGAGAACTTAAGCTGAAAACGGAAAGCGACGTAAAGCATGATCATGAACAAGGCAAGCAACATGCCTAAACCACCCTGTTCACGCAGTTCTTCACCTACTTGAGCACCAACAAATTCATTACGACGTAATGTTAGCGTTTGTGTTTCGCCATCTTGCAGTGCGGCAAGTACTTTATCGCCCAGCTTAGGATCATGATCCTGCCCTAAACGAATTAATATATCGGTAGGTGAACCAAAGGTTTGTACAACCGCATCGTTATAACCAACCACTTTTAGTTGATCACGAATTTTATTCAGATCAGCCGATTGCTCATAACCAATTTCCACCAAACTACCACCGGTAAAGTCTAAGCCAAACTTAAGACCGTTAACCGCTAAGGCGCCGATAGACACCACTAGCATAATAATGGAAAACAACACGGCTACCTTACGCAGCCCCATGAAGTTATATATTTTATATGTAGACATCATCAGACCCTCAAATAGACAGCTTAGTGAGCTGACGATTGCCATAAGTAAGGTTAACCAAACCACGGGTAACCAAAATGGCCGTAAACATAGAGGTTAAAATACCTACGGATAGAGTGATCGCAAAGCCCTTAACTGGCCCTGTACCCATCGCAAATAAGATAACCGCAGCCAGTAACGTGGTGATATTGGCATCCAATATGGTTGTAAATGCACGACCAAAGCCCGAATTTATTGCTGACTGAGGCGGCAAGCCATTCGCCAGCTCCTCTTTGATACGCGCAAAAATCAACACATTGGCATCAACGGCCATACCCACTGTCAGCACAATACCTGCGATACCGGGCAACGTCAGTGTGGCTGATAACATCGACATAACGGCAATCAATAACATCAAGTTAAAAGCCAACGCGATATTAGCCAACAGACCAAACACTCGGTAGTAAAGAATCATAAAGATAAGCACAAGTGCTAAACCAATCTGAACGGACATGACACCCATCTCGATATTTTGAGCACCTAAGCTAGGACCAACGGTTCTTTCTTCTACAAAGTAGATCGGCGCTGCAAGTGCACCCGCGCGGAGTAAAAGCGCCAACTCTGACGACTCGCCCGCACCATCAAGCCCTGTGATTCTGAACTGGTTTCCCAGTACTGATTGAATCGTCGCTAAAGAAATAATGCCTTTCTCTTGGTAGCGAATCGTTTCAGCAACCTGCTCCCCACCGACATTTTTGTAAACTGTCCGCTCTTTATCTTCGACAAAGAGAACAGCCATACGACGCTGAACGGCATTTTTAGTGGTTCGAGCCATAAGCTCACCACCTTTAGAGTCCAAGGTAATATTAACTTGAGGCTGACCGTTTTCATCAAACGATGACTGCGCATTAGCAACGTTATCACCTTTAATGATGATATCTTTTTCTAGCGTTGCTTTACGCCCTAGGTCATTACGAAACTCATATACCTCGGTTCTGGCCGAACTTGCAGCGGTTTTAGCTTCTAAACGAAACTCAAGCGTTGCGGTTTTACCAATAATACGTTTTGCTGCGGCTGTATCTTGAATACCGGGTAGCTGAACAACAATACGGTTACGCCCTTGACGTTGTACTAACGGCTCGGCCACACCTAACTCATTCACACGGTTACGCAGTGTGGTTAAGTTCTGCTTGATCGCATAGGTTTCGATATCACGTACAGCTTGTTCGGTCAGATTAATGATCGTGTAGAAATCGCCATCGCGATCTTCACCTGAAACCGTAAATTCTTGATACTCTTTACGCAGCAACTCAATCGATTTATCTCGATATTCTGCTGTTGTAAATTTAACAGCTAAAGCACCATTATCTAAGCTATCCATCTTGCGATAACGAAGCTTTTCTTCACGAAAACGCCCCTTAATCTCAGATGCATAATTTTCCAATTTTTGCGCGACCGCTTTAGGTAGGTCCACTTCAAGCAAGAAATGCACACCACCACGTAAGTCCAAGCCTAATTTCATAGGACCTGCACCTATCGCTGTTAACCAGCTAGGTGTTGTGGGTGCCAAGTTCAACGCGACAATATAATCGTCGCCAACAGTCTTACTTATAATATCTTTAGCTTTTAACTGGTCATCGCCTGTAGGAAAACGGATTAAACCAGCATTTTTGCTAAGCTCTGAAGACTTAACAGTAACACCTTCACGTTGCAGTGAAGCCGTAACTTTATCTAATAAAACTTGATCAACTTGGAAAACATCTCGGCTACCTGTTAACTGTACCGCATAGTCATCAGGGTATAGGTTAGGCGCTGCATATAAACCGCCAAAAACCAAAACAAATAGAATAAGAAGATTTTTCCAGAGGGGGTATCGATTGAGCATGGGTGCCCTTTCCCAATTAGAAACAGACACACCGCCAACCTTTAGGTGGGCGGTGCCTGTGAATTAGCTTAAATGCTCTTAAGAGTGCCTTTTGGCAGAGCCGCTGATACATGTGATTTCTGGAACGTTAATTCCGTACCTTCACACACTTCAAGGACAACATAATCATCGTTCAGGTTAACCACTTTGCCTAAAACACCGCCAGCTGTGATCACTTCATCGCCTTTGCTAATGCCATTCAATAGCTCTTTGTGCTCTTTGGCACGTTTAGCCTGAGGGCGCCACATAAAGAAGTAAAAAATAAGACCAAAGCCCACTAAAAACAAAATATTGAACATACCAGATTCCATTGGGGCACCGGCAGCACCTTCAGCAAAAGCTGGAGAGATAAAGAAGCTCATTCGTTACTCCTAAAAAGTAAAATATAAATATTATCGTTATAAACTATTAAATCTATATGGAGTCAAGCTGAGGAGTTTCAAGCCCTCGCTTGCTATAAAATTCATCCACAAAGTCGCCCAATTTACCCTGTTCAATGGCCTGACGCAATCCAGCCATAAGTACCTGATAATAATGCAGGTTGTGGATAGTATTTAATTGGGCGCCTAAAATCTCCTTACACTTATCTAAATGGTGCAAGTAAGCCCGACTGAAATTCTTACAGGTATAACAATCGCACGTACTATCGAGCGGGCTCGTGTCCGTTTTATGGACTGAATTTCGTATTTTTACCACACCGGTATCGATAAATAAGAACCCATTTCGAGCATTACGCGTAGGCATGACACAATCAAACATATCAACACCACGGCGTACCGCTTCAACAATATCCTCTGGCTTACCAACACCCATCAAATAACGCGGCTTATCTGTCGGCATCTTATGTGCAAGATGGTCCAGCACTTTGACCATCTCATCTTTAGGCTCACCGACGGAAAGGCCACCGATCGCGTAGCCATCAAAACCAATCGCCTCCAAGCCCTGCATCGACTCATCACGCAAATGGGGATACATACCACCTTGAACAATGCCAAACAACGCGGAAGGGTTATCGCCATGCGCATCTTTTGACCGTTTAGCCCAACGCATAGAAAGGCGCATGGACTCTGCCGCCTCCAATTCTGTCGCAGGATACGGCGTACATTCATCAAATATCATAACGATATCGGAACCCAAATCACGCTGTACCTGCATTGACTCTTCCGGCCCCATAAACACTTTAGAGCCATTAACAGGAGACTGAAACGTAACCCCTGCTTCTGTAATTTTACGCATTTTGCCTAAACTAAAAACTTGAAAGCCACCAGAGTCAGTCAAGATTGGACCTTTCCACTGCATAAAATCATGTAGGTCACCGTGCTGCTTAATGATCTCTGTACCTGGACGCAGCATCAAGTGGAAGGTATTACCTAAAAGAATCTGAGCACCCGTCGCCTCAATATCCCGTGGAGTCATACCTTTTACGGTACCGTAAGTACCTACTGGCATAAACGCAGGCGTTTCAACCGTACCACGGGGAAACGTCAAACGTGCGCGTCGCGCTTTACCATCTTCCGCAATCTTTTCAAACTGCATAAAACATTGTCTAGTCATCATTACCTCTTAACCTTGCAGTTCCGATTGCGAATCTAATTTTCGTGTTAAATACATAGCATCGCCATAACTAAAAAAGCGATATCGCTGTTCAACCGCTTCTTTATACGCCGCTTTAATATGCTCATAGCCGGAGAAAGCACTCACTAACATCAGTAACGTTGATTCAGACAGATGAAAATTAGTGATCATGGCATCAACGGATTTGAACCGGTATCCGGGAAAAATAAAAATATCACTGTCACCAAAGAAAGGTTCAATCTCACCCCCTTGGCTAGCACTTTCTAAACTACGTACGCTCGTTGTCCCTACCGCAATAACGCGGCCTCCGTTTGCGCGCGTTTCACGCACAAGCTCACAAACGTCGGGACTCACTTCAATATATTCAGAGTGCATAACATGCTCATCGATGTTATCCACTTTAACCGGCTGAAAGGTCCCCGCGCCAACATGCAACGTAACAAAGGCACGTTTGACGCCTTTAGCATCCAAATCAGCCAATAGCTGATCATCAAAATGCAATCCTGCCGTAGGTGCAGCAACCGCGCCGGGCTTCTTGTTATAAACCGTTTGGTAGCGTTCTCGGTCTGATAGCTGATCTTCTCGTTTCATATAGGGAGGCAAAGGCATATGCCCGTGCTCTTCCAATAGATCGACAATATTGCCATCAATAAAAAACTTGAGTTCAAACAGATTGTCATGGCGTGCAACCATCTCAGCGTTGATTCCCCCATCAAGGGTCAACCGGGTTCCAGGCTTAGGCGAACGACTCGAGCGAATATGCGCTAATGCCCGCTGACGATCCAAAACCCGCTCAATCAACACTTCCACCCGACCACCGGACGCTTTCTGACCAAATAAGCGCGCGGGTATGACACGGGTATCGTTGAAAACCATCAGGTCCCCAGGCTGTATAAATTGCAGAACATCGCGAAAGACACCATGTATTAACTCGCCACTCTCCCCATTTAAGGATAATAAACGACTAGCACTGCGCTCTTTTAACGGAAAGCTCGCTATAAGCTCATCCGGAAGCTCAAAATAAAAATCTTTTACCTGCATGCGGAGAATTCTTCACAATAGAGTTTAAAATGTAACCAGAGGGCGCGGATTGTAACGGAAAGAAGACTTTTTTTCAGTTTTTCGTCGGTATTGATTGACGAAAGCGCTCAGATTTCTATAATACGCCTCTCCTTAGTGCCAGCGTGATGAAATTGGTAGACATGAGGGATTCAAAATCCCTTGTCCGCAAGGACGTGCCGGTTCGAGTCCGGCCGCTGGTACCATTACTAAGAAGTCTCGTTTTACAACGGGGCTTTTTTGTATCTGTCCAACCAACTTTATCCTTATAAACCTGACTCTATTCGCTTATACAACTTTTGCGTTTGGAAGGGTGACCTTCATATCACGGTCAAACATATTGCTGGGGTGATGCACTTGCAGGAAGAGTTCCCACAGAGTTCAGTGCACAGTGAAGCAGATACGAATGGCTACGGAAGCAGTGATCGATATAACTCACAATCAAGAGCATGCCCGAGAATAACTTTGAGCTCTATAAATCCTTTTAAGTAATAATGTAGTTTACTGCTTACTAACTACGAGTCTCTTTTCAATTTCAATATAGGCCGCTTAGGTGTTTGGGGTCGCACACAACGTCTATCTTCTTCACGCCGCGTAGCAAAATCGATCCCTTCCCGAATTAATAACGCCAACTCTCTCGCGGCAAACCCATTACCCCCTTTTATCGCCAGATCCATCGGGTTGCTAAAACTACCCTCCGTGACCTCGACCACGAGCCCCGACTGATGAACAACTTGCCGCCCCTGTAACGACCACATAAAACACTCCAAATGATTGACTACTCACTATATCTACAATATACATCGATCCTAGCGATCTCTCTATTGACCTCCGGCGTTAAAACAGCCAATTATTCACTTCATTTACAGCTCCTAACGCTCCATTCGGCTAATCAAACAAACCCCATATACAATTAGGGGTAAGAATTCGTTATTATAGGTAACTCGTTTGTTCACAAAGCATAACTATTATGACCTGGATACTAGAAAACAATGGTTTTATCCTTGAGGCGATCATCATGGGCATCATCATTATTTACATCGGTCGTAAAATATAAAAACAATAAAAAAAGATGGGCACACAACCAAACCACTGGCCCCATAAATCCGCTTAAGCGAATTGGAAAAACAAAAAATGAATCAAGACTGGATAGTAAAAAAGGCTCGATACAGCGCGTTACTGCCTCTTTTTATCATGTCATCATCCATTGTGGTCGCGGCTGAAGAGAGCCCATTTCCCGGCTTTACCGAAGAGGATATTTTCATTGATATCCCACAGGTGTTTTCCGCAACAAGACAGACACAAAAATTAACGGAAGCGCCCGCTTCTATTACTATCCTCTCGCAAAAAGATATACGCGCAATGGGCGCTATGCAGATTACTGACGTACTACGCATGGTGCCAGGAATGCAGAGTTACAACGTAGTCGCTAATCGCTCTGCAGCAACCTATCACGGCATGTCCGATGATCACCCCGGCCGTATGGAAGTCATGATCAATGGCCACTCGGTTTACCTACCACTGTTATCTACCGTTGCGTGGGA
>Ga0115007_10003086_pt1 | contig 10175 bp, 4 predicted proteins | sample ArcOceMetagenome_2_FD_87166 | JGI IMG/M metagenome (GOLD analysis project Ga0115007, IMG submission 87166) | Marine eukaryotic phytoplankton communities from Arctic Ocean - Arctic Ocean ARC135M Metagenome | ecosystem: Environmental > Aquatic > Marine > Oceanic | place: Arctic Ocean | collected...
AAATACAGCCCTAAAGAATAGTAGGAAGGGCCATCCTTTTGATTGTCCGACTGCTAGCGCTAACTTGGTTCCAAGTAATTTCGGAAAGAATCTAGTCCGAAAAGTAAGGAAATCAATAATAATTAGTTCAAGCAATACAGAAAGGCAGAAAGCCAAAACCTGACGAACTCCAACAAAGATAAACCACCACGAAACAGAAGCTTCCTCAAGTGATTTTTCTTGATTCCTGCATATGGTCGTGTTTTTCGTGTCAGAGAATGCATACGTTGGTTTCTTCGTAGGAGAGGTCGTTGGAGAAAGCGACACCGAGGGCTGAGCTATTGTGGGAATCGATGATGGCGAATGTGATGATGATATAGCAACAGTAGGGGCAACAGTCGGAGAAAGACTGACTTGTTTCATCTGCATAGGTACTTGTGGGTAATTAAAATCGTCATATACGATGTCTGTTAGTTCCTCGACGGCTTCTGTCAAATTAGGACATGGTCCCAGTGCTAGACCAGTCGGGGGGTTGTCAAATCCATAAAACAAAGTAAATGAGATTATAAGAGAAGGTAACATGACGTACGAAACAACCATGAAAAATTTCATTCTCAACGATTTCCTGTGAGGTTCAACGAATTCTTTAAACATATCCAAATCCGCCTTTCTTCTCATTCCGAATGATCGAAAATTTCGAACGAATTTACTTCGATTCTTCTTTGTCTTTTTCTTGGATGGATCGTATTCTTCTCCTCTATCTTTACTTATCTCATCGCTACCCGTTTCGATATCATCTCTCGAAGATTCATCCGAGTTTGTATTGCTAGTTCGTCTTCGAGTAGGAAAAATCTTGGCTGCATTTTGATAATACAGGTCAGCTCCGGTCTTCGTATTAGGCGCACCGTTACTTTGAGAGTCGTTTATATTAGGACGAGTGCGTTGTGAGGTTGTATGATGTTTCCTATACGAAGGCAACTGTACTAACCGTCTCGTCAAGTCTGATAGATTATTACTTGTATCCGAGTTCATAGTTGATCTTCGACTAGTAGTCCTAGGGGCTCCTGCATCGCCTGCTGTTTCTGTTTTTTGGTCGACGTTAGAATCGACGTTGTCGTCGTCGTCGCCACCATCCCCGTAATGAATGTGTTCCTCATTATGCTCTATGTTGTCTAGAAAATTATCCGTAATATTAGGAAATAGACTTTCTTTGGACACATATTGATGCGACGGTACATTGTCAATCCTTCGGATGATATCAGTTTCGTCTTCCCCTTCCCTCGTAGATCGTAGGATGTCTTTCATAGTGACCTCGTCCAAGCTATCGATGTGGATACCAGAACTTACATGAAACATATTATCGTTGGGGATTATTAAACTTTTATCAATTGTAGATGATGACGCGACAGCCGTATCAAGTTCAGTCAATTCTAAGCCCGATTGTTCGATAGTTTTTAGATTTTGTCCAGGCCCAGGGTTGTTGGAAGGTACACCACCACGCGGTAAAGTCAACGAATCGTTGTAGCCATCCAAATCTGTCATGGCAGAAAGTAACGAGAAATCTGTTGGATCTCGTGTGTGATGTGCAGGTGCTGTTGACGTTTGTTTCTTCTGTGTTGGACGACTCTGACTCTGACTCGATTCCTTTAATAATTTGTCCATGAACGAGGAGTCAATGACATTATCCTCCGACTCTTGCTTACTATCATTGGTTTTTGGTTGTTGTGAAATATAATCAACATCAACATCAACATCAACATCATGTAAGTGTTCTGAAACTACCTCCAACTTCTTCCTCGCACTGCTATTTGTTGTTGCATTTTCATCCTGCGTTTTTATGCTCGGTACATTCAATGACATATTAAAAGTATTTACCACAATCAATAGGATTTTCAAAGCTCAAAGCTGTACTATCACTCACGGCAACAAATAACAGCCAAATGATGATCTGCGCTTTCTTACCCAGTAGGATAGAAATCTTCTTTCGTGTCGCGAAGAATTGTGGTCGCCGAACAAATGAGCACTTGGGCTATGAGCGTGCCTCGCCTGTTGCTGCTATGAATTGTCCAAAAAGTACATCCTCTTGAGTATCCTGAGGATAGAGATCCCAAAAGGCTACAAATACGAGTGAAGACGTTTGCTTCATGATTGATGATGATTGCATGAAGAAGCATGAAACGACATTCCGTGTTTTTTTGACGATGATTTAAGGGTAGTGAACTTAGGGCAATAATGATTAATCGCATACCTTATTCTTTCGAGTTCTTGATTGTTCCATGATTTAATTAAGCTAGAGTAAAAGAAGTCAATAATAATTTATAATGATCATGATCTACTGCTATTGATGTTGTTGGAAACAATGATGATCTAGCTAGCTATGATGTCGCTACAGTATTTTGAATTTCTCTTTATTACCTTTAATTGCACAGCATTAGTTTATACACACCCATATGATTTTGCAAGAAAGTAATAAACCTACAGTATTTAGAATGTATAAAAAAGATATAATATGTATGTATATTATGAAAAATTACTTCTAATGATGAAATAAACTACCTTTCGTTTCCCCAACAACACAACAACAAAACCTTCCGAATCTTTATTATTTAACATATATTTTATCCTATACTTCAAACCCTCGTACTAATTGATCGTTAGACGGAGGAAGTACTTTTTCTTTACTTATTCATTTTCAATTATTCATTTTCTTTTCATTTTTTATTCTTCCTTGTAATGTAAGTATTTACGATCAGCAATTTTACGTGGACGGAAATAATGTTTCAAACCAAAGAATATACCACATGCTAAACAAAAATATCCTATTGAAAAGATTGTGATACCAATAGATGAATCTTTGGTTCCCCACATTGAATTAGTTGTAATTGATAATGATTTTGTTCCACCGAATGATTCAACAACATAATTCATATTGACATTAAAATTTAATATCGTCCCTGCTGGTATTGTTTGATCGATGTAACCATATAATTTACGAAATGATGGTTGTGCTGCAATTCTCATCCAAACAACGAAATGTTCATTTGTAACATGTTCTAATGGACTAATAACTGACGGATAGGTTTGATATAAATATTGTGTCGTATCCTGTTGTGGATAATTGTATGCGTAACATAATCCATCCTTTGGACTTATTGCTGGTACCGTACATGAAAAATTAGGAAATGATGTTGTACAACATGTTGATGTTGAATCACATGACTGTGCTGATTGATCAGGACATAATTGTTGTTCATACCCATTCGGCATTTTAAATCGATATTTCAAATCAGATTGCCACGCGATACCATCCTCTCTTAAAATAAGATTCTGACCTAAATCATCAACGGGAGGAGCGGAGGTGATGGCGTCATCACCTAATGTAAATTTATCATTAAAGAATGTATTAGCAATTAATCCGCATGGATTAACTACGGTATTGCCCAATTTGTTAATTGGATCACAATTTGAGGCTGATAATGAAGCCTGCTTTACCTTATCATCGTACACCGTACCAGTTAATTGATAATCATCACGTGATTCTATATACTTACGATAATTTTGATGAAAATTTGTTAATTCATAATATATTAATACAGGTGGATTCATTTGTTTTGTTACATTAAATGTTAAGGTACAATTCTGATTTGCATTATAATCCATACCAATACTTGGACATGATTCTGTCATAGCTGCATTCCCACCTGCATCGTATAACTGTGTCAATTCAACAATTTTATCGGATTCTTTTGATAAATGATGACCTATAGTATTGGTATGAAATGGGAAGAAAGAAAGAGAGAGAATGAGTTAGCGAGTCGTGTTGTGTGTGTGTGTGTGTGGAGAAACTGATACAATACAATACAGTACAGTAAAATAAAATAAGATCTAAAATAAAATATAATAGTATGTATCATTGATTTACTAGGAGTACGTACCGAATGGAATCATAATAAGAGCCAAAATTAAATAGGAAACAATCATCCAATTGGGATCTAAAATTGGATGCCAGGCATTAATACGTTGTTGTTGTATTGGAACATCTTTAGGACGATTCGTTTGTTTCGATAGAGATAATACTGATTCATCATCATCATCATCGTCATTAGAGTTAGTATTCTCCTCGCCACCATTATCTCCGTTCGATGCTGATGATGGTGTCATTTCCAATATATTATTTTCTCCACCACCGATAATATTAGCACCATTCGATAAACTTGCTTCTACTGACACAGCGTTACTGTTGTTATTGTTATTTTCTTCCGCCATGGTGTTGACAAACAAATATTATTATTATTATTATTATAGTGACCTTGACTTGGTGCCTTGTTGCGTTCCGATGGGAGAGCTTCTTATCTTCTTGGATACGATTGTTGTGATACCTTGCAAGTCTTTGTTTTTGTGTGCTGTGCAATGACGATATTGAACACATCGAGCAGTGGCTGTTTTTTCCTTCGACTTATTGCTTTTCAAACTCCCACTTTTAAAAGCATGTTACAATTTACGGCCCATCGCGCACTACTACGCACCGTACAAAGCACGACGGCGCACCGCGCGAAATACTAGTACAGTATGATTTGTTTTAAATTTTTTTTGTAAAGGCTTTGATGACCACGACTTCCGGCGCCACATTTTAAATTTTCATACTGGGTACCATTTCTCAAAAAATCTATATCTCTGACGACGACCAACAAATCCATTTATTTATTTATTTTTATGGTGGCAAGGATAGGACAAGGATCAAACCAAGAAGTATCGACTATCATAGAGGACTACCTTCTCTGCCATCAGCATAGTAGTCACTCCTCAATAGACAAAGAACGAACAATGATATGGGCTGGCGCCTACCCTTTTTGACATCATTTCGAACAGTATCTTCATATTCATATTCACGATCATCATCATCTGCAATAATCAGACCAGCAACTGCAACTGCAACTGCAACCACAAAATCCAATCGCAACTACAACTACAACTGCAAGTACAACGCAAGCGCAAACGCAATAACAAGGAAGAGATTGAGTACCAGTAATAGAATGCTACTACTATCTGGTAGAGGAAAGAACAATTATAATAATGGGATTGGTCTAAAGATCTTCTTTCTTTCTACTTATATATTGCAAAATCATTACTTCCGATGTGGTTTTCCGTCAGCACCACTATCATCGGTGGCATGCTTTTCTACTATGCCAACGTCGACAACGACTATGACGCATCATTCTATTTTTGCGACAGGTATCAATAACAATAATAATAATAATAATAATCACCTCTTGAAAAAAAGTGTGTTGGCATTAGAAATGACACAATCTGATGATGAAGATGACGACGAAGAAGAAGAAGCTTACAATGAAGAAGACGATGAAGATTTTTTAATTTTTGAAGAACATTTACGTAATGATAATCCTGAAAAAAGAATAATGGAAAGGAACAAGAAGCATAATAATGGCGTGACAATGTCAAAGGATCCATTATCAGCATCATCTTCTTCTTCTTCCGAGAAGATACGTAGTAACGATGACAATAATGATAGTACAGTAGACGATACAATGTTAAGTGATGAACAGGCACAAGCCTTGAATTGTATAAGAGAGGGTCGTAATGTGTTTGTTACGGGTGTGGCTGGTACGGGTAAATCACTTGTATTGAAAAAGGCATTAGAATATATTGAAAATAATTATGAAAATGATGAATATGTTGCAGTTGCACCAACAGGATCAACAGCGATTGCATTGGAGGGACAAACGATGCATTCATTTGCGGGAATTGGGGTTCCAAAAATATATACAGATTTTAGTAAAACAAAATCAAATAAGAAAACTGCCAAAAAATGGAAATCACTCAAAATATTAGTATTAGATGAAGTTTCCATGGTATCAGGTGAATTCTTTGATAGTTTATCAGTGATTGTTAGTGATATTCGGAACGATCCAAGACCATTTGGTGGTATCCAATTAGTTGTTTGTGGTGACTTCTTACAACTATCACCGATTGCACCACGTAGAGGAGAAGTTGAACAAATGACGCTCGCATTACAAGAAAAGGAGGGTCTTGATAATCCCCAAGATGCAAGAGATTGGTTATTTTTAAATCGTGGATTTTGTTTTCAATCTCTAGCATGGAATGAATCCAATTTTGATTTTGTTGAATTACAGCATGTCTTTCGACAAAGTAATAGAGACTTTGTTCGTATTTTGCAAGATATACGTATAGGGAATGTCAATGACGAAACTGTCCGATATTTACGCGAAAAATGTGAACGACCACTCCCACCAAATGAATTTGGTATCCGACCAACTGTATTACATTCGAAAAATGTTAATGTTGACAGAGATAATTCAATTGATTTGAATAAGTTACCAGGAGAATCGGTCTCGTATTCAGCATTAGATCAAGTCGAAGTTGAAAAAGGTTCCGGACCATGGGTGAAAAAACAATTACAAGGTAATTCATTCTTTTCGGCGTGTATTGCAGAACAAGATTTACAATTGAAAATTGGTGCACAAGTTATGTTAATCAAAAACTTGAACCAAAATTCAAGACTTGCAAATGGTTCACGGGGAAAAGTTATCGGTTTTCGTACTGTAAAGAATTCGGCAAGCAGTGATGACAATTTGTTACCGGGTGTTGACAAATACCCCGTTGTACAATTTAAGAATGGTCTTCAACAGGTAATAAAACCTCAAAAATTCCAATCTAGACTCCTCGGTATGGGTATTTGTACACGGACTGCTATACCATTGAAATTGGCATGGGCTATTACAACGCACAAGGCCCAGGGCTTGACATTGGACTATGTTATTGCAGATGTTGGTCAAGTGTTTGCAGAAGCACAATTGTATGTTGCTTTAAGTCGTGCATCGGATGAATCTGGATTAGAATTACGAAACTTTTCAAAGAATCGCGTGAAAACTAATCAATTGGCATTACGATTCCATCAAGATCCAAAACAACAATATCCATATTGGTGGGATGCTGATGGTTCTAAACCGATGATTATGACAATGCAATCAGATGATACGAAAAAGAAGAACAAGAGCACGACGATGAAAAGAACAGGTGCATCAAAGAGAAGATCAGACGAGCTTTCGAACGATATAGAACAAAATGAAACACACTATGTACCGCTCTTCGGACGAAAAGGGCAGAGTAGAAATAGTAGATCAGATGAGCTTTCAAACGATATAAGACAAAATGATACACAGTATGTACCGATAGAACGAAATGGACAGAGTAGAAATAGTAGATCAGACGAGCTTTCTTCCGCAGTCTTTGATAAATATAATCTACAGAAACGAACTGTCGTAGAACTCAAAAATCTGCTCCGTGAACGTAACATGAAATTATCTGGAAAAAAAGTTGAACTCATCGAGCGTCTAGTTACAAGGGGTCAATAGAAATTTTCAACTTATAAATAATAGACGCAATTATTATAATTATAGTCCTATTGAATACCTGATAAATAAATAAATTTATGTATGTATATGCATATATAATAGATTTAAAAAAAACACGTAGAAGTATACAAATAAAGTATCATATGTCTTGTTTACATATAAAGTTGCACGAAACCCACTTCTGACTGCTCTTGTTGAAATAAAAGTATAATCGAAATAATGAATGATACCACCACGTGTATTTATTAATTATTATAAAACAACGAGTAGACTAATTAGCAGGTGTGACTGTTGAAGGAGCAATTTCTTTTTGCTCTTGTTCCCGGGTCTTGTATTTCGAAGAATTGGTTGATGGGATAGAACCTTCAGATGAGAGCACGGCTTCTGGATCTGCTGCTGCTTGTTCTGTTGGCATCGTTTCATTGTTTGTAGGACTTGCTACAATGGTAGTAATGACCGTACGAGATCCGTCACTATGCGTAATTTCCTTCACTGTTCTCGAACCCAAATCATAGTATTCTGTACGAATTTTTACCAAATCAGAACTAGGATTCGATTCGATTTCACCATCAACCTTCGCTGGATATTCATCGACAAGTTCGATCTGTCTGTCCTGTTCGTCAGTTTTCACACGTCGTCCTCCCTCAATCAATTCGGTCATCTCAACAAGTTGTTCAATGAAATTAGCTATTTCTTCTGTATTATTGGTGAGAACCGAAGCAACGGACCCCGTTGAATCTACCATATCTGCCTTCGATTGAGTTGACCTATGACTCTTACTACTTTTTGAGCTAGATGTGGATGCATTGTCAATAGGGTCTTTTTTCGTTACCAAATTCTTCTTCGCACCGGGTATGAGCATTCTCAACATTTGAGACGCGTTAGATTTCGAGGATCTGTTACTCTTATTTGTTGCTACAGATGATTTTGTAACAACAGAATTGTCTTCCGTTGTTACCAAGTATGGCTCAGGCTCAACTACAGATGCAGATTTTGACTTCTGCGACGCATTCGATTTAATGGATCTACGACTTATCAAGCTAGTAGAACCAGATGCAGATTTGTTGGCAACAGAACCTGTTTCCGTATTCACCAAATACTTTTCAGTTCCAGGTATAGACATCGATCTCTCTGTAGCCTTGGATTTATGACTCTTAGAACTGGATATAGACTTATCGGCGTTGACGTTCGATAAACCTTTTTCTGCCACTGAAATTTCTTCCTCTTTAATTTTCGATTTCCCCGATGATTGTTGCAGATATGATGACTTCCTTGACTTTCTCGACATACGAGACCCACCGAAAAGTGAAACGGCATCTCCGAGGGATGACGTGTCGTCATAATTGCCTTTTCCTGCTCCAAGCGATTTGAACTTTTTCATATCTCCGTCTTCTTCGTCTGTTGAACCTTCTTCATCTGAGTCACCATAATCCTCCTGACTTCCCCAACATTGAAACACTGGATTACGTGGAGGGAATGAAGCGCATGTTGTGATTACCATTCCAAACAGAAGGACGAAATTTAACACACCGACGATTCCATTGCGACCTGGCCAACATGTTTGTGCACCATCCAGATCTGTGCACATATCTGAAGCGAAAATTGCGTACATAGTTCCCTGACCGGCGAGAGCTAGTAAGTAGCAAACCCTCATTAAATTCCAAAGATGAGACTTGCCATGCTTACTAAAGCACTGAATACATATATTAAGAATAGTAGCTAGAGTAGTAAAGCCTAATAGAATACCTCCAGCGAAGCGAGCAGCTGTGAATCCCAAGTCATCCGTTTGTCCCTCCCAAAACTGTGAATAATTTACACAACCAAGAAATTCTCCTAAATCATTACTGCCGGTCTGAGCTTCAGCATATATAGAAGTTTTAAATATTCCTAGGCCTTGGAAATTATTTTGGTTGAAACCAACATTAACGAACCTACATCCCAAACTCACATAGCATGTAAGCGGAAGGATAACAATTGAACCAAGAAGAATATACCAACTGCATCAATATATACCAACCATGCCAACAAAATTTCAAAAAGTTATTTATTAGCTAAGGGAATCTAGAATCGACTACAAGTCGGTAAATATTATGTAACAACAAACACACATACATCATACATCATACATCATACATCATACATCATACATCACATCATTCTACTTACAGCCCTATCCTCCTTGCCAACAACGATTTACAGCACGCCATGATGAAACTAATTTTTTGGTATTCCTGCTCCTATTATTCAATCTATATTTCGTATGAAATACTAGTTGTAATTGAGCTTTTAATCAGAACAATAAAATGGTGAAATAATAAATAATGTGAACGATAAAAACAGCGATGGTATTGATGATGTATTGATGATTGTATTTATTTGTGATACAACAAATTATGGGTCGGCCATCCTCGCGATAAGAATGCCGTTTCCAAAAACAAAATGAAACTTTTAAGCCCTTCATTCCAAAATCAATGTCGTTACCCGTGCGTTGTGAGCGCAAGCGTACTAACTTAACCAAAAAAAACCGCTATTTACATACAGTGATCCAAGAGGTACTGACTCCTATTTTTTGGGTCTACAGTACTTGAATTGAGTATCTAACATTCCCCACCAGCAGGACAACCTGGCTTGTAATCCCAACAGCTAGTTTATATTCATACCTCATATTTTGACTGCAGTCAAATTAACTTCATGATCGAGTGAGTTAGTTAGAGTACATAGTTAGTTAGTATTGAATACTATGGTGTTTTCTTCACTTTTATTTGAACAACAACAGCAATAACAAAATGGATTGTATCATAT
>Ga0115007_10003087_pt1 | contig 10174 bp, 7 predicted proteins | sample ArcOceMetagenome_2_FD_87166 | JGI IMG/M metagenome (GOLD analysis project Ga0115007, IMG submission 87166) | Marine eukaryotic phytoplankton communities from Arctic Ocean - Arctic Ocean ARC135M Metagenome | ecosystem: Environmental > Aquatic > Marine > Oceanic | place: Arctic Ocean | collected...
ATTCATCTTTATATAATATTAGTTTTTCTCTCTATTGATGTATACCCATCCTGTGTAGCTAGATCCAAATACAGGATCTTCTGCGTTTAATCCTAAAACATAGTAATAGGTTCCTGTAGGTAATTCTTCTCCATCTGTGGTTTGACCTCCCCACTGGTTAGAGTAATTTACAAACTCATACACCGCGGTACCATTTCTATTAAATACCTGGAAAGAGTTTATTCCTGCTCTATTGTTTAAAAAACTTAGATCCAGCACATCATTAAGGCCATCCCCGTTTGGAGAGATACCTTGAGAAATAACACAATTTTCATTATTTGTATACAGAGATACATTTACAATAGCAGTTCCCATACATCCATCACTATTTGTAACTACCACACTATATTCTTGTGATGAATTACCATTTTGAGTTAATGTAATAACTAGCGTGTTCTCACCCTGATCTGGGATTAGCGTTCCATTTTCAAACCACTGATAAGTTACACCAGCATCACTAGAATTTGCTGTAATAATAGTTTCAAAATCTGGACAAACATCAAAGTCTTCATTAAGCGTTACCACTACTGGGTCTGAAATAACAACAACAATCTCATCTGTAACAACACAGCCATCAACGGTAGTGATTTCAAGAGAGTAGGTGCCGCTTTGGTCTACAAATATAGAAGTGCCTGTGTCACCTGTGCTCCATAAAAAGTTGGCTCCAGTTGTGTCTCCAGAAATATTTGGAACAATTTCAAAGTCTTCGCTATCACAAAGGGTAACATCTTCTCCTAAATCTAGATCTGGAACCGGCTTTACCACTACATCTATACTCACGGTAGTTTCACTACATGGTGGGATAGAAATTGTTACGGTATACGTGCCAGATTCTGAAGGAGTAAATACAGCATCTGTAGATACTACGGTGCCGCCAGCATTTTTCCACTCATAAATTACAGCGTTAAGATCTACACCACTATTGGTTGGAGTAGCATCTATGGAAGCCGCATCTTCATTAGCACATACATCTAATTGTGTTGGAAGATTTGTTGTAATTACTAAAGGAAGTTCAACTATCAAATCAAAAGATGTTGTCGTGAAACAGTCATTTTGGTTGAGTCGTTCTACTCTTGTGTAAATAGTTTCAGGGTTTACCAAGTTTTGATAGGCAGCAGCTGTTGCAATTGGGTTATCTCCCAAATCTGCATCCCCTTGAGAGGTATGGAATGTAATTTCAAAATCAGCTGGGTTTTGACCATCTAATATTTCAGCAATTTGCGAAGTAAGATCAAAGGTAGCTGTATCACTTCCAGGTGTGTCCTCACAAGAGAACATATCCATAGGCGCTTCTATAGTAGGTGTGGTACCTTCTGCACGAATTCTAATATCATCAATAGCTAGGTCATTTCCGCAGGCTCCAAAAATATCATTTAAAAGAACCACCTGAATTGTTGTATTATCTCCAGGATTAAATTCTAGAGAATATCTAATCCAGTTTGGATTTGCACCATTTGGCACACTACCTGTGGTACTTGTTTCTAGAACAGTACCTGCTGAGTCCTCAATTTGATAGATAAGTCTTGAGTCTGTTCCTGTTCCTGGGCAAATACCACTACCGGTATCATACACTGTTGTCATGGCAAAATCAAAAATATGAGAGGTATTTGCTGTAACTGCAATATCTCTTCTGTATAATTCTATTTGACTTGTATCCTCAGAAGGATTATAGAAAATCATTCTTCCATTTGTGTCACCACTGGTATTGTCTTCCATACCTTGATGCCATCCAAAATTGAGCCCAGTTGATATGTTTGTTACCGCGTATTGGTTTGCTTCTAATTGTGTAGTAGCATTAAAGTCTAAAGGTGTAAAAGGGTGAGTAGCTCTACCAACACCAGTTCCGAAGTCTTCCAAGAACACATCATCTGTACAATCAAAAGGAGAACATCCAGATTCTTTGGTAACTGTTATTGTATCTGTAAGCTCGTCAAAACTCCCGTCAGGTAATTCTACTACTAAAGCCGCAGTGTAAACGGTTGTTTGATCTGGGCATACTGTGAAGACTGGATCGTTACTAAGCACGTTTCCAGCAGCATCTCTCCATTCAAAAATACTTGCATTTGTTACTGGGCCGCCGTTTGGAACAAAACGCCAATTTTCATTAGTAACCTCCCAAACTCCAACGTTTCTGTCTTCAGGGACACTAAATTCTGTAAGGTTGTTTCCTTGCATTCCTATAACTGCAAGCCCATCATTCCAGGTAGCACACACTGGCTTGTTGATAATGTTTACATCAATTACGTTTAAAGACTCATAAAGTAGTATTTGCTGTGTTGTTAAAAGCTCATTACACCCAAATTGAGGAACTGCATTAAAGTTTAGTACAAAAATTCTAAAGGGAGCATCACCTGTTACAAAATAATTAATTCTATCTGCGGTTGCTGGTGCAACTGCAGGGTTGATATCGTGATATGCTCCAAATATTGTGTTTAGTGGATAGTTTGCATCGTTGGTAGGGACTTGGTCTGCAATATCCATGGCCCATCCATTATAAGTACCAGCTAAAGCAGCGTTAAAAGAAAGTTGTCCGTTCGCACCAGCCACAACGGTTGTGTAAGAATTGCCATAAAAATTAAATTCAAAAGGCAAAGCAATGACACCACTCCAAACATCATCTATCGTTAAATTCGTTGGAGCTCCACCAGTAACAGCAGGCACGTCACATAGTGGTCCTTGTATTTGATAAGAGGTAGTATCTAGATTTGGCAAGGCAATATAATCTGCAACTAAATCTGTGCAAAATGTTTCACAATCAATAAACATGTCAAATCCAGCATCCAATACATCACAACTACCTTGGGCTTGACATTCAATAATACCGCTTGTGAAATCACAATTTAAATCTCCAGTTTCAATAGTAAAACTAACACCTGATGCTGCTGGGTATGGACCGAAGAATAAAACACCCGCAGTAGTTGCCGTTTGCGCCGCGCTTCCCTGGTCATCAGTAACTGTAATACTAGTAGCACTACCAAAGTCTGTAATGTCTACACCAATGGTGAATTGTTGACCCGTTTCGCACATTCCGTCATTTGTAAACTCAATGGTAGGATCGGTACAGGTTAAACAATTAATATCATAATTTAGAGGAACAAATAAGCCGTCCACGCAACTTGCGATAGCATCTGAAGTGACTTGAAGTGTAATAGTGTCTCCACTAGATTCGAAAACAAATCCAGACATATCACCTGTATTTCCGTAAGGATTACCAGCATTAAGATTGGTAACTCCATCTGAATCTAAGATGATAACTTCATCAAAATTTAGCTCTACAGTTCCTGCAATAAATGTTAACCGTAGTGGAAACCCTGAGTCACTAGTATATACAACTTCAGTGGTATCATTGGCAGTGTAACAATAGGTGTCGTTAAAAGCACCATCGGCACAAGGAATCGTGGTTTGACCATATGACACGCTAAGGCATAAAAAAACTACCATAGATGTTACAGTAGTGCTTAGGTTCTTTACAAATCGATACATACGTGTACTTTTTTGAGAGAGTAATTTAATGTTCATTTAGATTTTTTTTTGGTATTATTTTGTAGATAAATTTAAGTAAAAATTCATTGCAATGTTAGCTTACATCTGATTTTAGATGTAGCGCGTTAATTTACCGATTAAAACCCGGTAATTTCGCTAAAAAAGTAATTTTAGCCTAGCTATAAACAGTAATTTTAGTTTTTTTAAAATCCAATTAATTTAGCTTCAAATCTCACCTTTTTTATTTTTTTTGAATAAGATTTGAGATTTAGGGCTAAGATCTTTTTTGAGCTCTAAAATAAATAGGGTTCGCTTATCATGTATTGAAAATAGTCTGTTTGTCTTTCGTACCTTTGTTTTTTTAAATACCTATGATAGAAGAAAAAGACATTGAATACGAAAAAACCATACTCATTGGTTTAATTACTCAAAAGCAAGACGAGGCTAAATCTGTAGAATATCTTGATGAACTTGAGTTTTTAGCTTATACTGCCGGTGGTGAAGTACTCAAACGATTTGTGCAGAAAATGGAAAAACCAAATCCTAAAACGTTTATAGGAACTGGTAAATTAGAAGAGGTACTTACCTATGTTCAGCAGCACGGGGTAGGAACTGTTATTTTTGATGATGAACTCTCTGCAGCGCAACAAAAAAATATAGAAAAAATTCTGGAGTGTAAAATCATTGATCGCACCAATTTAATACTAGATATTTTTGCACAACGCGCTCAGACAAGTTATGCCAGAACACAGGTAGAGCTAGCTCAGTATGAGTATTTACTTCCAAGACTTGCAGGTATGTGGACACACCTAGAGAGGCAACGTGGTGGTATAGGAATGCGAGGACCTGGAGAAACAGAAATTGAAACAGATAGACGTATTGTTAGAGATCGTATTTCATTGCTGAAAAAAAAGCTAAAAAAGATTGATCGCCAAATGGAGGTTCAGCGAGGAAATCGTGGTAAATTAGTAAGGGTAGCACTAGTGGGATACACCAACGTTGGGAAATCTACTTTGATGAATGCAATTAGCAAAAGTGATGTGTTTGCAGAAAACAAATTATTTGCCACTCTAGACACTACAGTTCGTAAAGTAGTAATAGGGAATCTTCCGTTTTTACTTACCGATACCGTTGGGTTTATACGTAAGCTGCCAACTCAACTTGTTGAGTCTTTTAAAAGTACATTAGACGAGGTGAGAGAAGCAGATTTGCTGCTACATGTGGTAGATATTTCACACCCAAGTTTTGAAGATCATATTGCTAGTGTAGGTACTATTTTAGACGAAATCAAAAGTGCAGATAAGCCAACAATTATGGTGTTTAATAAAATTGACGCTTTCTCTAATAAAACCATAGATACAGACGATTTGGTGACCCAAAAAACAAAAGAACACTTTACCCTAGAGGAATGGAAATCAACTTGGATGAATAAAACCAATGGTGATGCTATTTTTGTATCTGCCCTAGAGAAACAAAACTTTGAAAGTTTTAGAAAAGTAGTGTATGATAAAGTTCGCGAAATTCATGTAACACGGTTTCCTTATAATAGTTTTTTATATCCTCAGGAGTATATTGAATAACTAAAAAAACCCAAGTTTAAGAATTTTTACTCTAAACTTGGGTTTTTTAAATCACAGCGTTTTTTTAAAAACCATAAGTGACACCTATACCTAAAGCTTCTCTAATTTGAAACCCTTTTACGGCATTATCATCGTACATAGCCTGAAAGGTTACATTTGCAGTAATCCATTTGTTTACAGACATCACCAGGTTCATGGTGTAGTCTATGTCTATATTTTGTGGATCTTCAATATAGTTACTGTATAAATTAAGCACATTTTCCATCACTACATTTTTTAACAAAGTGAATTTGCCATACCCTCCAATGGCAGCACCAAATTCAAAACGAGAAGTCTCATTAGCTTTTACCCCAAAATACCCAATTTGGTTAAAAGCATCAATGGCGCTTTGGACTTGCCCAACATTTGTGAACTGACTATTAACGATTATTAAGCGGGCTGTTGCAGGAGCAATGTTCAGTTTTAGGTTATCACTTTTTTTCCAAAGCATTCCCAGACCTGCTTGGAAATAACCTGGAGATAAAATTTTTGTAGTTTCAGATCTAATAGAATTTCCATCTTCGTCTTCTCCAAAATCATACCCATTGGTAAGTTGAGTTCTCGCATTCAAGAAAAAAGAATAATACCATGGTGTCTCCTTGATTTCTTTACCCACCAATGAGCTGAATTCAAAGCGGTCATTGGTTTTTCTTGTAAATTCTTGATCCTTTTGATTGGCAATACCGTAGTCTATAACAATGCGGTTATCCCAAGTAATTTTATCTTTACTATAGTTGGCATCATGGGTTAGGCCAAAGTTTGCTGCGTAGTTTGATGTACCACCACCTTGCCACTGGTCGTTAAAGGCTGCTTGGTTAAAGAGAAGTGACAGATTTGTAACTTTAGTCCATGGACCTTTATTGGCTACTTGTTTTTCTTGAGAAAGCCCAGTAAAAGTCACAAGGCATACTGTTATTAACAGGAGTATTTTCTTCATATTTTTTTATTAAAGAATTGTTACTTTAAAAATAATAAAAACTTTTAGGAAAAGCTAATTTTTATAAAGCGGCACAAAAGAACAGGCCTCTCCATACATAATACTTTTTGCAATGGGTTGTAGTTTTGAAATCAACATTCCATAAGCTGCAGCTGGGATGGGTTTGTTTGCACACCCTTTAATAATAATTGGCGAGTCTTGGTATTGGCTAACATCTAGGGTGTTTAAAACTTCTGTAAATAAAATTGTTTCTAGGATTTGTTGTGATCCGATGACTGTTTTTTTGGTATGAGGTATTAGTTTTGTGCTAATAAGCATAAAAGCCCATGCAGGAATAATAGCCTCTGTACTGCAGTATATGGAAACATATTGGTTTTTATATTGCTCCCACGAGTGCCCAGAGACAGATTCTCTAAAGTCTTTCTCTCGAAGGATAATACCCTCTTGTAGCCAAGGGGCAATATCAAAAGCAACTCTAGTGCCCTTAGGGTATAGCTCCTCTAAATCTATAGTTTTTAAAACGCTATTTGCGACTCTGTTTACAATTTGTTTTGCCATGAAACTAAACTTATAGCATGCCCAATTCTAGCTTTGCCTCTTCACTCATAAGCTCTTGTGTCCATGGTGGATCAAAGGTAATTTCAACCTCTGCATCATTCACCATTTTAAGAGACTTTACTTTGTCTTCTACCTCCACGGGAAGCGTTTCTGCAACAGGACAGTTTGGTGTGGTAAGGGTCATTAATATTTTTACATTGTTGTCTTCGTTTACAAAAACATCATAAATAAGACCCAATTCATAAATATCTACAGGAATTTCTGGGTCATAAATTGACTTTAAAACCTTTACAATCTTTTCTCCCAGTGCCTGTGTGTCTAATGTTTCATCTTCCATAATGGTACTCTATTTATAAATTTTAATATAACTTAAAACAATTAGCTGTTTAATTTTGCTTGATATGCTGTGGCATACAATTTTAATTTCTTGATCATAGAGGTCAACCCATTTGCTCTTGTGGCAGACAAATGTTCTTTTAGGCCAATTTGGTCAATAAAATCTGTGTTTGAATTTAAAATTGCACTAGGGGTTTGGTTGTTAAAGGTTCTTATCAAAATAGCAATAATACCTTTGGTGATAATAGCATCACTATCTGCAGAGAAAACCATTTTGTCTCCCTTGAGCTCTGCGTCTAACCAAACTTTTGATTGACAACCTTTGATAACCCTATCATCAGTTTTGTTTTGCTTGTCTATAAGAGGTAAAGATTTTCCTAAATCTATCATATACTCATAGCGTTGCATCCAGTCATCAAACATCGCAAATTCTTCTATTAGCTCTTCTTGTATGGCTTTAATGGTCATAGTTATTTTTTGTTTTTAATGGCCGTAAGCAGCGGCTTTTTTTCTATCCTTGAATACAAGGTAAGGGTTCGGTTTGAAATATCAAATGTCCCCACATTTTTTAAAACACGTTGTATAACAAACTCATTTTTCATTGCTCCATCACAATACATCTTTGTTGAGGCAAGTTGCCCTATATTTAACGCATTACCATCTTGAGTGTACTTTCCTGAAAAATCATTGCATCCAGCATTTCCCCATATTTTATTATCTGCCTTGTTAAACCGCAGTATAGCTGTTGGAGAGATCTTCTCTCCATTAATAGTAAGTACAGTAAAAACTCCAGACAATAGTGCTTGTGGTGTATCTGCAACTACTTTTTTTGTTTGATTGCAGCCACATATAAAAAGGCAAAGAGCTATGCTTGTTAAGACTATTTTTTTCATAATAGATTTATTTATGATAGCATCATTTTAGCTCTCTCAACGGCAGCAACAAAGATGTCAATCTCTTCTATGGTGTTGTAAAAGGCAAATGATGCTCTTACGGTTCCAGATATATTAAAGAAATCCATAATAGGTTGGGTACAGTGTTGCCCAGTACGAACTGCAACCCCAAGTTTATCAACGATGGTTCCAATATCATAGGGGTGAATACCTTCTATGTTAAAAGAAATTACAGATGTTTTCTCTTTTGTTGTACCGTAAATTTTCAACCCATCAATGGCTAATAATTTTTTTGTGGCATAGTCTAAAAGAGCCTCTTCATGTTTTGCAATAGCATCAAAGCCTATAGCGTTAAGGTAGTCAATGGCAGCTCCAAAAGCGATACCTCCACAAACATTTGGCGTTCCTGCTTCAAATTTATGAGGAAGACCTGCGTAGGTTGTTTGCTCAAAAGTTACTTGATCTATCATTTCTCCACCCCCTTGAAAAGGCGGTAGTTTTTCAAGCCAAGCTTCTTTTCCATATAACATACCGACGCCTGTAGGGCCGCACATTTTGTGCGCAGAAGTAACATAAAAATCACAATCTAATACAGCCAAATCTGGCTTTATGTGTGAGCAAGATTGTGCGCCATCTATAAGTATGGCGGCGCCAACCTGGTGTGCTTTTTGTGTCATAAACTCAATAGGGTTTATAGTACCTAAGGTGTTTGAAATATGATTCACAAAAACTAGTTTTGTTTTTGAGCAGAGCAACTCTTGGTAGGCGTCCATATCTAGCCCCCCTTCTTGATTCATAGGAATCACTCTTAAGATAGCGCCGGTGGTCTTGCAAAGCATTTGCCAAGGCACAATATTTGAATGATGCTCTAATTGTGAAACAATAATTTCATCACCCGTGGAGAGGATACTTGCAAAACCATTTGCCACAATATTTATACCGTGGGTGGTTCCAGAAGTGAAAATTACCTCGTGTGGTTTGGCAATACCAAAATGCGTTTGTATTTTTTTTCTAGAGGCTTCATATACATCTGTAGCTTCTTGAGACAGGGCATGAACCCCTCTGTGTATGTTTGCATTATAGCTTGAATAATAATCTACAATACAGTCAATAACCTGTTGTGGTTTTTGAGATGTTGCTGCATTATCTAGATACACAAGTTGTCTGCCATTTACTTTTCTTGAAAGTATGGGGAAGTCTTTTCTAATAGCAGTTACATCAAACATATATGTTTTGTTTTAGATTAACTTAATAATCTGTTTATAGCTCTGTACAGTTTCAGTAAAGAACCTCAAGAGGATATTTTAACTATACGATACTACTGGAGAGCCAACTATATTTTAAACCATTAAAGGTCAAACCCTAAATTAACACCAATTTTGTTGGCAATTAATTTATTGATACGCTCTTTTAATTCAGGAATTTTAACACTCTCTAATACGGTATTAGCGAAGGCATACATAAGTAATGCTCTAGCTTCTTTGTTGGCAATACCACGAGAACGCAAATAAAATAAGGCATCTTGGTCTAGCTGGCCAATGGTACATCCATGAGAGCATTTTACATCATCTGCAAAAATCTCTAGCTGCGGCTTTGCGTTAATGGTTGCTTTATTGCTAATTAAAATATTATTATTTTTCTGAAAAGCATCAAGTTTTTGAGCCTGCTTTTCTACGTATACTTTACCGTTAAAAACACCTGTAGATCTATCATCAAAAACGCCCTTATAATCTTGATGACTTTCACAGTTTTCGGCAATATGATGCACAAGGGTGTTGTGGTCTACATGTTGCTTGTCTTCAATCATGGTAACTCCGTTTAGTATAGAATCACAGTGTTCTCCAAGCTGCTTAAAGCTAAGGTTATTACGGGTTAATTTTCCACCAAATGAAAAGGTATGAACACTACAAATACTCTCGCGTTGTTGCTGTATAAAGGTGCTATCTATGAGTGATGCATTTTGCGTATCGTTTTGGATTTTATAGTAATCTACATTAGCCCTTTTCTCTAAGAATATTTCGGTCACACTATTGGTGAGTACTTCGTTATTGTTTAAACTTTGGTGACGCTCAATGATTTGAACATGTGCGTTTTCTTCTACAATAATTAGATTACGGGGCTGCAACATGGTAGCCGCTTCTGTACCGGTAGCAAAGTTTATAATCTCAATGGGTTTTTGCGCCTCTTTGTGTTTTGCAATACGTATGTAAGCTCCTTCTTTTGCAAAAGCTGTGTTTAAACAGGTGAGACTATCTGAGTTAGCAGCTTTGTTAAAATAAGTCTCAATGATAGAGCTGTACTTAGATTTA
>Ga0115007_10003089_pt1 | contig 10172 bp, 1 predicted proteins | sample ArcOceMetagenome_2_FD_87166 | JGI IMG/M metagenome (GOLD analysis project Ga0115007, IMG submission 87166) | Marine eukaryotic phytoplankton communities from Arctic Ocean - Arctic Ocean ARC135M Metagenome | ecosystem: Environmental > Aquatic > Marine > Oceanic | place: Arctic Ocean | collected...
AAACTTGGCCAACAACAAAATCGCCCCTGTCCCAAGATAGAAGTACTATATTACGCACCTCAGCAGCCCAAAGAAATACAATGTGTACCAATGAAGAAGTGAAACAGTACATACATAATAATGAAAAATTGATACGATTACTTGGTGATGATCACCGAGCAACAGACAAACAACACAACATTCGAATTCCAGAGGTACACATTGAGATGATCTGTATGGATTACTTGACAGACATTGATATTTGGCAGGCAGTGCGGTTGTTTGGTAAACGATGGCGTAAGCAGGTAGACAAATTTTCGTGGTCAAGGATCAACAAAGGAAATAGAAAGAAAGCCTTTTTGCTTACCCAATTGGGATTTAAATCATTACACCATCAATTCCCATTGGGAACGCCAAACGATTATTTAGAATATGCACGAATAAAATTATCGTCAGAATTCTCGGATCGAAATATTTTTGAGATCTTACCAAAGTTAGGATTTGGGGAACATGAAACCGGTGATGATTTAACTATCCCTTCGTTCCCTGATGAAAGTAATTATGCCCACGTGATACATCACCCGGTAGCCTGGCACAACAGACCGGATTTAGAAGTATTACGGTCAAGACTACGGTTTCCTCCACTATTCAGTTTTTGTGGCCTTCAACAATTGAGTAATAAAGAACTTTATGAATTTTGGCGCAGTATTGCCAGTGATCGTTTGTGTGACACCTTCCGTAGCGATTGTTACGGTCGTTTGGATAAACTAAGAAGAGAAGCAGGACAACAAATGTGGTTTTGTTACCAAGTTTGCAAAACGAAAGAGAAGAAGGAGCAGCTACAGTTAGAGGTAGAACAACAAACCGACGCCAATACGAATGCCAAGATGCATCCTTGTGTGGATGTACTGTATGTAAGTAAGTCGGGCCGGTTACGGCCAGCACAATTGCAAGATGGCAAAAGGTTGTTCTTCCCAAGAAGTAGCCGAGTAATGAAAAAGGAAGAAATTGACATTACAAGAATTATTACCATGAAAGAAGATCTGATCGATCAAATATTGCCAGAAGGCAAGAACGTGGGTTCAAACAAAAAGGCAAGGAAAATTTTTAGACAAAAAAGAACAGCAGAACTTCTCAGATCTGAAAGAAAGATGGAAAGAAAACAAAGACACCAAATTAAAAATAAAGCACGACGTCTAAGAAGACTACACCGGCTCAGGCAGCAATCTGCCAATAGATTGGTCATCGCCGATGTGGTATCAGCACTAGTTAACACCGTCTCCGAAAGAGGTATTATTCATGCTGATCCCGTGCAAAATCTAACAACAGGGTTAGTGTATTATTCCGTTCCAAGAAGAACTACCAAGAATCAAGGAGAAACAAAGCACGACAATCGTCCTGACAGTGCTGATAACACACCCTCGCGCGTACGATCGCGAACGGTTGTTGTGGCTGAAATGACAAGTACGATGGTTGAGAACAACCAAGTTACATTGTCACAAGCATCTTTGACGCCTTGTCCCAAAATTTGGGATCGAATTTCGAGGCAGCCTTCTTTCGACAGTACACAGTCCATAAATGATGGATCAGTACTGGCCGGCTTGTACAAGAGTTATCAGCTCGAGGTACTTGACAGCACAGAAAAAATTTGGAATTTACCATCGCCATCTCAAAACCCTTCCATGCCCTATGTGGACCCGAATCAGATAAGGAAAACCTTACAACTGCGACCCGTGACGACAAATCATGTGTACGCGGTTATAGAAGATGAATGTTACTTACTGAACCATGACGGAAAACCGAATCCATTGCTCATTTTGACAGAATTACAATTCAAAAGAAGCTTGATGAATAAGGCATCGTGTTACCTGCACGAATCGTGTTGCCTTCACAAATGGATCCGCTATCTGGTAAGAGAAAGTATACATACTTCATGGTCAAAAGCAATGAGAGTAGCTCTACATGCAGAGCAAGAACGACTGGCCAAGAAGGCCAAGAAACGCCGTGAACTGGCCATTAAAAGATCCAGAGCAGCTAACGCAGCTAAAGAAAGCAAGACTCACTCTGTGAAACTTGAAATAGTGTACCCAGCCATGGTGTCTCAACAACATTGGGCAAAACTTCATCTTCAAGGCACATTGGTAGCGCTCAAGCTGAGTTATACTCCTGGACTTGAGGTGAATTTGTTCCAACGCAATGGTGTCTTCATTGATTGGCAAGGTTGTCGAGTTACGTGTGAGATTATGCGAGCATTGTCACGACAACGGTTATTGTTCCCAAATCCTAAAAATATTCGCTTGGAGTTGGTTGATGTATTGGATGCCTTGAATATGCTCACGCTGAATTTCAGGTACTATGCAAACTATTTGCGGTTCACGTCGTCGCAAAACATAGTGAAACTGATCACAAACGTAATCGATGATATGGAAAGAATGGGGATAAACAGAGAGACCCATCACCTTCGGAACTTGCAAAACAATGAAAACGTTTACAGTGACACTAACCGTATAGTGACAGCACTAGAAGAAGAAGACGAGCCTTTCGTAAAGGGAGTGATAGCAAAATTGTTGGTTGCATCTCATTTAAAAATTGATATTGCCCGGTGGAAACATGAAATGGTTACGCAACCTCCGTATTCAAACCATGGTAGTCCACACAACCACGATCGCCGACTTCGCCGAAGCGAAAGGATTAAAGAAAGGCAAGGAAACAAATCACTAGTTTCCTTGACCTACGCGTACAATGGAAATAGATTTCCAGATGAAATAGTAATGATGATATTGTTAGGATACTCGACGAGTATAGAGACATGGCAAGCATGCCGTACAATGTGTTCATCATTGCATCAGAAATGTAATGAATTGTCATTACGCAAAGTACACCAAGGTACTCGAAAGCATGCAAAACTGTTTGTGCTTAGTGGCACAAGAAAAAGATTGGACACAGAAATATTAAGAGGTTGCAGACAACTACTGCAAAACGGAGCGTATTGTAGTTGTACTCCACATGGGGGTGACGAAAGCAACACAGTCATTGTATGCAACCACAAAATAGAGTGGCCGATGGGAACTCCCTCAGAATTTTTGAGTTTCGTTCGAGAACAGTTATGGTGGACGAAAGAGGTGACGGAAAACAACGTAGACACGTTAGCGAGTAGCGGTCAAAGTCTACAACAATTGACCGACAAAGAAATCTTTGACTATCTTTTTGGTTGGGAACGTTCAAGGAATGGCCATAATACCAATATTGAACCTGGCAAAGCCGAATGCTTGTGCTTCAAAGATTTTACACCGTTGGCATCCAGAGTTATTCCGTCAAGTGCAAGTCTTCAAGTTTACAAAGCACTAGGTCCAATGTTCCTTCGGTACAAGGATTGGAGACGACGATTGGTAGCAAACAAAGATTTCAAGAAGAATGTCCAGAAAAGAAAATGTTTTGATGCATTGGCATCATGGAACAGAAAGCTGTACACAAAAGAGATGGATGCACACATGGTGTACCACAATCAGAGTGATGAAGAAGACGAAGATGAAGAATTACCATCGAAGAATTTCAGATTGAAATTATCAGTACAAAAGAAATCGAATGATAAAGACAAGAATCAACAAGAAAAGGGAGAACCAACTGCTACATCAGCAGCAAAGGAATGTTCATCACAGAATGATGACACTAAGAAGAAGGATCCAACATATGTGGATGACCCACATCCGTTTCAGCGTCAAAGGTGGACGCATACGAAGCCAGCCCAAACCGAAGTAGAACGAGAACATCATTTGGGTGCTCCAGTGTACACTTACAATTTATTGTTTCCTCACGGTAGTTCAGGTATACCAGGCTTCGTGGGTTCAGTCCAGACAGCAGCAAATTACAAAGAACAACACATATACTATGATCCAATATTTTCAGCACAAGCAGGTACAGTGAATGTTGAAATATTAGCTGACATTGGATGCATTCAAGGTGCACCTAGTGTTATGGCACAATCCTTGTACGAAAAGATTAAAAGACAATGCCCAAACGTAATCTTACGAGAATCAACCGTGAACAATCACGTGAAAATGAAGGCAGCGGGAAATTCAACAATGTCAGTAGTTAATACAGTAACTATTCAATTTGTGGTGGCACATGAACAAGAGGACCAACCTGGGAAAATGGTCAAACATGTAATTAAATTAGTGGCTTGTGTAGTACCAAATTTGGCAAGACCTTTCATAATGTCAAACAAAGATATGTCACATTTTGATCACTATGGGGTTGATCAATCAACTGGACATTTTGTTTTCCGAAACAAACGCGATGAAACAGGGAGAAAGAATATTGCTGGTACAATGCAAGATGACTTGCGCATTCCCCTGAGCTTGTCAGCACGAAGAGTAACCACAAATGGTCCTGTCATTAAACGTCTGCAACGACCTACTGCTGTACGGGCAGGTGAAACGTTTACACTTGCACCAAAGACTAGTATATTTTATCAAGTTCCAATTTTGAATGCATCATTGGACATACCAAACCTGCCAGCAGAAAGTAAAACAGAACTCGAGTATGGAAGCGATAAAAACCCATTGGTCATGGAATTAGATCAATTAGAACAATCAAAGTACAGTCAATATATGGTGACAGCACTAGAACCTGTCGCAGACGAAACAGTAGAATCAACGAAAGCGTTTCAACTGTTACAATTCTCAGTACCATGGACCGTAGACACGTTGATCGATGCCGAAGAGGCACACCTGGTACGATTAGAAAATCGTACAAACGAACCTATGACTATTCATGCCGGGCATGTCATTGCATACGTTCAGAGAATCGAAGATACATATCAAGAAGATGAAGTAGGTTGCGTGGGCATGGACATCGGCATGATTTTTGCCGAAGAAAATAAATCGCAATCAGAACAAGAATCGCCTGTGGTATCAAACATCAATGGAAGTGAAACTGAACCTCTCATAAATGGAGACGAAGACGATTTACCATTACCAAAAGGCGAGCAAGGATGGGAGAAGGAACCATACCCATGGATGCTCAACATGCCTATGCACAAAGTTAAAAATTTGCCAAATTACCGTGCTCCAGAAGAGGTGGATATGATCGCAATGCGAGAGTCAGCCATGTGGCTGAAGATGCACGAAACGGACGTTTGGAAGAAAGCAAGCGTGGATGCAAGAAATGACATGGAAACCATGTTACTGGATTACAGTTTCTTATTTACAACTCGAAACAAAGCAGGCACCGTTCCAAAGGACATGATCATGCATGACATTGAACTGGTAAGACCGCAGATAATCCGATGTAAACAGTACCCGCTCACGAAACACAGTCGTGATGAAATTTCTAAGTGGGTGAGGGAAATGTTAGCAAACGGGTTTATAGAGAGCTCGAAATCGCCATTTAGAAGCCCGTTGTTGGTAGTTGCAAAGCTCACATCAGATGGCAAAGTAAAAGGATGGAGATGCGTGTTCGATGCACGACGTCTTAACGCAGCTACAAAATCCTACCCTGGGAATCCACCGCCAAATACAAACCAAATTTTTGCTGATTTGGCCGGAGGGCAATTGTTCTCGACAACTGATTTTTCAGCTGGCTTTTACAATGTTAGCCTCACCGACCGTGCGAAAGCGTATACTGCGTTTGCTGATCCTACGGATGGAAGATTATTCCAATTCAAACGTATGGCAATGGGACTTGTAGGAAGTCCTGCAACGTTCGCAGCTTTAGGAAGCATGTGCTTCCATGACTTGATCTCTCTCACAATGCAGATTTATGTGGATGATATAATTGTATATACAACGAAAGACCACATTAAAGATATAGGCGCAATGAACGCGCCACATTACGATAGAAAGGGCAGCAGCACTGCTGCGACGAAAAACAATAAAAGAATGAACGTGGGTAATTTAGATAACGAAGAAACATTACTGTTAGAATTACATCGATTACAATTGGAAGCAACATTTCAACGCTGTTGCAAAGCAGGATTGCTTTTAGCATTAAAGAAAACAGAAGTTGCACTAAGAAAAGTGAACCTGTTAGGGCATGAAGTATCGCAACAAGGGCTCCGTCCTTGTAGATTGAAAGTAGCAGCTATGGAACTTGCAGAAAGCCCAAAAGACGTTTCAGGTGTAAGACGAGCGTTAGGTTGTTTCGGATTTTACCGAAGATTTATACCGAGATTTACACAAGGAACAGTTCACATCAGAAAGATGTTGAAGAAAGGAGTCAAGTTTGATTGGACTCCTGAAATGGAAAAGGAATACGTGGACATCAAGAATGTCCTTTCTGCTGCTCCTTTAGTACAACCTCCAGATTATTCACGCCAATTTTACGTCATGACGGACGGTTCAAAAGTCGGTTTGGCCGGAGTAGTATATCAGGTAGATGACAAAGGAGAAACGGAACGAGTGATTGGATATTGGAGTCGAGCATGTACATCTGCCGAAGGCAACTATGACTCAAGGGAATTAGAAACACTAGCAGTGTTAGGTTGTATTCATAAATACAAATCCATCTTGCCAACGAAGTTCATATTATACACTGATCATCTCAACCTTCTAAAATTGTCGACATACGTCAGTCATAAAACGAGATTAAGCAGTTGGGCGAATAGATTAAGTGTGTATCAACCAGAGATTAGACACATTCCTGGTAAGAAAAACCTGGTCGCAGATTGGTTGTCCAGAGCACCCTACCGTCCTAGCAATTGCCCGATGATAACGTGTATCACACAAGCAGTAGAAGGCATCGACGATGTGCAATCAGATCTCGTAGAAGATCATTCGCAATATGTTACTGTGAAAGTAACCAAAGATTTAGACTTTCAAATCACAGGTCAAGAGGAACAACAACACAGATGGTTAAGCTTAATGAAACAAGAAGCCCAAGTCCCAGTGAAACAACGAAGCATTCAAGCCATTCAATCATCTATGGGAAAAGTGTTTAATTTAGAACCTATCAAACCGTCAAAATCAGTGAGGTCCAGAAAGGACCCTCCCAAACGGCTATCGCAAGAAGCGATAAAGAAAAGCCAACAGAACGATGCAAGGTTCAAACGAATACTGTGGTACTACGATCTTGGGCCAAGAAACAGAAACGACGATAGACGATGTATCCGCGCCCTTGAAAGTTACCACAAAAGATTCGAAGAGAATGCCAGCATTCAAGATAAAGAAAATCAAGACAACTGTTTGGGACCATTTAAAGATTTAGGTGGATTACGACAGTATGCAGCATTGTTCTTCGTAGACGAAAAAGAGTGCCTAAGGTTAAAGAAACGACCACGTACAGGAGCACTGTCAAGAACCAAAGAAGGGTTCAAAGAAGGAGTAGAACAAAAAGATGAACTGCAAGAACCACCATTGTGTGTGGGGAAAAGCTTGCAGGAAAAGGTACTGTGGTGGTTTCACGACAGCTTGTTAGGAAATCATCAAGGCAAGAATCATACTACAGAACAAATTGTACATCGATTTTATTGGCCAACCATGGTAAACGATGTGAAGATTTATTGTGAATCTTGTTTAAGATGCCGGAAAGCAAAACAAATGAAACGTGAACGATGGCGTAACATTGGAGTTACCCCGTCTTCCAAAGGTTTATACCATACAATCTTTTTGGATTGTGTATGTATTTCAAGTGCCGATGGTGGTGTTACCAGCCATCGAAACAATACACACATTTTATCTATTCAAGATAGATTGTCTGGACATTGCTCTTTAATTCCAATTCGGTTGCACATTTCCGATGAACAAAGGGAAAGAAGACAGAAATGGCAGAAAACTGCCAGAACAGCAAAAGGTAAAAGAAAAGCTGATTTGTTACTAAAACTGCGTGAAGACGCACGAATTATTGACGAAAGATCAGCTGTAGTGGTAGCAGTAGCAATGTATGAAAGAATTTGCTTGACACTGCACAAGAAACCACAAGTAATTATCACTGATAACGGTACTGAATTTAGAAACGCACTCCTTGCCGAGTTATCCAAATTAATGAATATCAGATTAGTAAGCTTGGCACCAGAAAACGCCAGAGCGAATTATGTAGAACGCATCCATAGTATGGTAGGTCAAAGATTGAAAATTTTGACAAACGACTCATTGTTTCCGGACAAAAAGAGTTGGGATCGATATTTACCGTATATTCAGCACTCACTCAACAGTCGCTTTATAGTCGACCGTATTACTCCTGCCAATGTAGTATTTGGTAGATGTGACATGTTGTTGGTGGATGAATTAGATAAAAAGATAGCTGTACGAGAAGCTATGAGTGAAGTGATGCCCAATGATAGAAAAGCATTGATAGAATACGCACACGCAATCCTCAAAAGACAAGAAGAAATAAGCACGTTGTTTGGCAACGAAATCTTACGTCGACAAGAACAAATCGCTAACCGATTTGAAAGAAAGAAGAAATATCATGAATATCAAATAGGAGACTTCGTACTTTTACACCGGAAGAATGTTGGATCTAAACATCTAGGTTCATCTTCCAAATTAAATCTGAAATGGTCAGGTCCACATGTAGTAGTCGGAAGAGTTGTGGGTGCAGATGTGTACAAACTTCAATTGTACAACAGTCCCTCTACAGTACGCGCAGGAGCTGATTTATTGGCCCCACTTAGCAAACATGTGATAGAGAGACCAATGGAGAAAACATTGTGGTCCCAAGATCTTCCACGTTGTGCCGCAGACCTATTTCCTGTTACAGGTGATAAAATGATATTGATTGGATTACCAAAATTTATGAAAGCAACAGTCGCTAAGATAAAGAAAGGAATCGAATTCTATGTAGTAGAATTCCAACGGAAGATACAGAAGGGAGACGATTGTGAAAGCTGGGAAGTAGTATTGATGGGCAACATTGGAAAACGATCAGCTTCCAAAACCATTGCTTCAAATAGTGATCCTATAAATGCTAGTCACTACCCAGCGTGGAGTCAACATGTGGTAGCTTGGGACGAGATTTCCAATTTAGCATCAGCAAAGTTTGAAGTCAAATATGGCAACGCAGATTTGTCCAGTAAAGGTTTTAGTAAAATGAAGTTACTAGTCACCGACGAAACAATCTTGCCAATCCTCCCATTCCAATTGAAAACCGATAATAAGATACCAAAGATGGTACTAGAAAGAATCTCCTCGTTGCTCGAACACCGAGTAAAGGAGAAGAAGAAATGAAGATGACTTTGAAAATGATTACAGTTCGAATTTCAAGTGCCCATGACTGGAAGCAAAAGCTTCCATAGGTATCTATAGCATGAAATGTGGAACTTAGAATTGGGTCATTTATGAAGCCGATCAAAGGAGGATTATTACGAGAATCCTTGTGAAACGAAATTGAATCTGAGATTTCTATGGCAGGCAGTGAAACAATTTTGAGAATATAAAAGTCGACAACAACATACATGCACGCAATCAATCGAATCAAACCGAGGGAACTAGTGTGATTAACCTTTGGTTAATTCAAGAAAAGAAAGGAGCGTGTGTGACGGTCGTCGATATCTCCCGAAATTGCCTGCTGAGAACTCTGCATTCAACTCTGCATTCAACTCTGCATTCTGAATCAGCTAGCAATTCGATGCTAGACTAATGCAAATCCAAACCCTACATCCGACGTTGACTGGTACTTTACCGTACTGTTAATAGATAGAATTCCTGGTAGAGGAAAGATCCATTCGGAACTAGAAAAGATAGAGGATTTCATCCTTACTAAAAATAGTAACAGTATACACTAACTAAGAATTCACGTAATAACTAACGTTTAACCTTACCCCCCATCACCACACCCTTTGATTCCGATGTCGAACGTCCCAGTTGAGACACCCACGACAGGAGAGAGTAAACAAGAATCATTCCATCTTGGTCCAGAAGAAGTTTTAGAGACAAAAATCCCAACTAAAATAACTGATGTACAAACTTCTGAACCCGCCGATGTAACGGTCGATGCTGCCAGCACCGCAAGTTCGACAGTGGAAACGAAGTCGGAACCGATACCACCAATCTTGACACCGCCCAAGCAGCCGGCCGAAGTTGTCGTCAACCGTACAACGGAAGTATCGTCTCCATCCGGAGAGGATAGTTCTGTTTCTTTTGGCAATGCCAAGCAAAGAAATGACGGTGAAGAAAGCGATGCCAATAGTTTGGCAGAAACGAAACCGATGGAAGAAGCCATCGGTACGGAAGAAGGTACAATCCAAGACGGATTAA
>Ga0115007_10003091_pt1 | contig 10167 bp, 7 predicted proteins | sample ArcOceMetagenome_2_FD_87166 | JGI IMG/M metagenome (GOLD analysis project Ga0115007, IMG submission 87166) | Marine eukaryotic phytoplankton communities from Arctic Ocean - Arctic Ocean ARC135M Metagenome | ecosystem: Environmental > Aquatic > Marine > Oceanic | place: Arctic Ocean | collected...
ATTATGCACAACACCGCCATTTCGGTTCTTGGAAGTAAATTATAATAACAATCTCGATGTAAGTGATCGACTAGGCTTAAACTTTAATATGTCTCGTGTATAATTGTTTGTAGGGAATTCTGCTGTCCCATATACATCTTGTAATAATACCCATTCAAACATACCCCCAGAATACATAAACACATATGTAAATCCTAATGAAACGATTTGATTATATTTTTGCTCGACCGATTCGTCATTCGTATTCTTCCCATAAATGATAATATGTTTTGTGCTGGTTTCGTAATTAGATAATAGTTGATTGATAGTTAGTTCTTCTTTTTCATAAGGAAGAGTGTTGGGGAGTAGATATTGTTGTTCTGTCATAGGTAGAGTATTTATTAATATAAAATCATTTGCGTTTTGAATGATAAATTGCATATCTTCAAACGACACGCGATTTATTTGTTTTTTAAAAAAGCGCGAGAACATTCTATTTATTTCAATAATAATGATATTATATCATTTTTCTGAATTATTATAACACATAATAAAATTGATGTATCGATACAATGATATATATTTCCAACATTAATAAGAATATGGAACTTTATCAAAACAAGCTAACTCGTGCAGAATGGGAGACCATAGAGAAACCTGTCTCTGAAGAAGAAAAAAAAATCCTGAAACTGATATCAGATGGGTATTATGATACCAATGTAAGAAAAAACGATACATCTACCTTTTTATCATATACAAAGGTAGCAAAAACACCCGAAGTAGATTGGTTCATATTTAAACAGTATTTCCAAAATACTATTACAGAGTGTATTAATAAATATGGCAAAGGAACAACGCTGGAAAATCTATCGGATATGAAATTTTTGGAAGGGAAAGACTTAAAACAATTAAAAGGTAGCGATTCAATTCGAATTAACAACTCGGACTCGATAATTCGAGACAATAAACAGAAAATATTTGAATATATTTTAATCGAACTATTTGAAAAGTTGCTGAAAAACTTGTATAAAAAAAATACCGACTATGCCTTCTATCTATATACTCTCTTGCAACTCAAAAAGTCGGCAGTGCATGATATCAATAAATTTGTAAATAAATACATAGATGCGGCGATTGCATATGCGCAAACAATGACAAAGGTAGATAATATTATGTTAAATGCATACGACTTCATCGAAAAAAACAAATATCTAATGAAATATGCAGATAAAGAATTATATTCCCATCAACGAAAAGTATTTGACTTCTATAGAGGTCGATATGAAAATATCAACATTGCCGAAAACAAAAATAAAGAAGATATACACACCCTATGTAAAGAAAAGAAACAAATCCAGCAACAGAACCTACAATGGATTGAAAACGATATGTATTTAGGCGACGACGAAGAAGAAAAGCAGAAACAAGACGAAGAATATAACAGAAAGATTCAAAATCAGCTTGAATTAGACGAAGATCAAGAAACTCAAATATCCGAAATAGATGATAAATTAAACGAATTATATACAAATCAATATGAAAAATCCCCTTCGCTTGTTATATACACCGCCCCTACTGGAACTGGAAAGACACTAACCCCGATCGGTCTAGCGGGACATCACCGAATCATATTTGTATGTGTTGCTAGACATATTGGTATGGCTTTGGCAAAATCGGCTATATCGGTTAATAGAAAGATTGCATTTGCATTTGGTTGTGATACTGCGTCGGATATTCGTTTGCATTATTATTCTGCGATTGATTATACAGTAAATCGGAAATCAGGAGGAATTGGTAAAGTAGACCATAGCAATGGCAAAAAAGTGGAGATTATGATATGTGATGTGCAGTCGTATTTAACCGCAATGTATTATATGATGTCTTTCAATGAAAAAGAAGATATCATTACGTATTGGGATGAGCCCACGATTACAATGGATTATGAAAAGCACGAACTACACGACATTATCCATAATAACTGGAAAGAGAATAAAATTCCATCGATTTTATTGTCGTGTGCTACTCTCCCATCTATGACCGAATTACAACCAGTATTCACTGACTTCAAACGCAACTTTCCTGACGCGGTAATTCGTAATATTACGAGTTATGACTGTAAGAAATCCATACCTATTCTTGATAAAGATGCATATTGTGCGTTGCCCCATTATTTATATGAAAACTTTGATGAACTAATGCGTTGTGTAATGCATTGCAATGAAAATAAAACCCTTCTTAGATATTTTGACTTGCGAGAAGTGGTTGCATTCATAGTATATGTAAGCGATAATAATTATATAGATGGTTCTTTGACTATTTTGCAATATTATAAAAACATATCTGATATTACAATGAACTCTATCAAGGAACATTACCTTGAAATTCTCACGAATTTATCCGAAGATTCCTGGAAACACATATATGAACATTTAACTTCCATTAAACAAAGACGAATTGGAGATGTATCTATTAATAGAACCCAAAAGAATACGGAAACTGCTATTAACCGTAATACTGGTGGGCTATTGGCCACGACGAGTGATGCATATAGTCTTACAGACGGTCCTAGTATCTTTCTCACTAACAATATAGATAAAATCGGCCAATTCTATATTCAACAAAGTAAAATCGACCCGTCTGTTTTTGAAAAAATAATGTTGAAGATTGAATACAATGAGAAACTAAGTAAGGAAATTGAGAAGAATGAATCTATTATTTATCACGAAGAAGAGAAACGAGACAAAGCTGTGCAAGGAGATGATAAGAAAAAAGCTTCATCGAATGTGGGAAAACTATCTATTGAATCTCAAAAGTTAGTAGAAGATATTAACCGAGCCAGGAAAAAGATCAAGTTGATTTCAATGGACCCGATGTATTTACCAAACACCAAGTCGCATCAAGAAATATGGGCACCTGATGGCGAGATTGTATCGAATGCGTTTGTTTCAGACATTGGTGAGCATAATGCAAAGGAAATAATGCAGTTGAATATAGACAATAACTATAAAATACTTATGTTGCTGGGCATTGGCACCTTCAAATTGCATAACAACGACCGATATATGGAAATTATGAAAAAGCTGGCAGATGAACAAAGATTGTATATGATTATAGCATCCACTGATTATATTTATGGAACAAACTATCAGTTCTGCCACGGATTTATCAGTAAAGATTTGTCAGCGATAACCCAACAAAAGACAATGCAGGCAATGGGTCGCATTGGCAGAAACAATATCCAACAAGATTATACGATTCGTTTCCGTGATAATGATATGATAAAGGCATTATTTACTAAACCCACTTATAACTTGGAAGCTATCAATATGCAAAAACTGTTTTCAAGCAACGACTAATATAAAAAATACTGAATATAATAAAAGTTTTTTATCATATTCTAAAATAAGGGTGTATTCGACTATTTTATAATCCTTTTTTATAGTTAACTACATAGGGGTTGCTTTGTAGCTGACTGCTAATATCCCAGTCATTACGTTCAGCTTGCACTGTGCTTGGTAGAGTATTGTTATTTCCGGATATACGCCCAATATTGGAAACATCTGGTGATTGATACGGCATATTCCCAACAGCATCGCGATTGTTTTTGAAAGATTCGTCGCGAGTCTTTTGACGCATATTCACATCAGCATTCATTAGCGACATATTACCCTTTGTCATACGCCCATCAATCGTGCTAGATTTCATATCGTTATTGCGTTGGTTTCCAATCGCTTCGTAAGATTTCAATTCGCGATTTCCATCGGTTGCTCCTACTGCACCGGTATAGTAGAAATCACCGGTTTCATTACGCGTAGTGAATGCTACTTGTTGGTCAGAAACTTGATATGCACCTCCATTTTGGTTGGCGTTGATATTTAAGTGGTTTTTCGATTTTTCAGTAGTCTCACGAATGGTTGCAGCAGGACGGTCCGCCGGGTTGAAAATATACGAATTAGAGACAGTGCTACCAGCATTTTGATAAGGACGCAATGTGCCGATGACGTTTTCTTTACGAGAAGGTCTCAATACATCTAATAATGGTGCGATCGCAGCGCCTACTGTTCCACTAACCATACCAAAATAGCCGTCTTGTTTATTAGATGTGCGATTGTTGGGGTATGCCTTCTTTGATTTGATACCATAGTCTGATGCCGTAGCCTGTTGTCGGTTATTTGCGTTTGCGACACCTAATTGTGTAGGACCTAATTGCTGATTATGAGATGGCATATATTCACCTGCAACATAAGAAGCTTCTTGATCGGCACCAGCAGCACCAGTATAAGAGGTGGTTGTTTCGGGTCTGGATACGTATCTATCGATAGGAATTGAATGCAATGTTTGCCCTTTTACAGCACCCGTTGTAGTCATGTATCTATCGGAGTTCATTTCGAATGAGGTTTCTGGTCTATTTTTCTCCATCACACCCATTTGTTCTCTTGTAGAAATATGATTATTAATGCTACTGTTTGCAGGGCCTTCATGCCCCAATAACGAATTACCGCCTGCTTTAGGATTTGTAGTAATGCGTAGTTGGTCAGCGGTTTTGGGCATCCATTGATCACGTTCCATCATTCCTGCGTTGAATCCATCTGCACCTTCGTTAGTATATCCTAGACCAAGTCCGGGCGCAACTCGTTCTTCCTCAAATGGCTTTACATTTGACATTTTCATACTAGGATTCACTCGAGAACGAATAAAGTCGGTTTGATTAGGAGCTCCGTGTGCCCATTGGACATTTTCATCCGGTTTGAACAAAGGTGCCTGTTCGGTTTTTGTAATACTTTGTGAGCCAGCACCAGTATGGCTATCCATTATTCCTTCGTTTGAATTTGCACCGGTTTTAACAGTTCTTAGTTTGCTTCCAAAAAATGGCACCATATTATCGTGCTGAAAGTAATCCTTCCCTACTTTTTCACCGGTCATAGAGAAAAATTCAGGTTGATTTACACTGTCTTGCACTTCTTTGTTCATTTTCTGATTGAAATATTTATCGGTATAAACACCATTGCTATCAAATCGGTTTACTTGCGATAGTGCAGATGTTTTGTCTAGCTCACTGGATACAATCGGTAATTCACTTGGATAGTTTTTATCGGGGATATTCGTATTGGGAAGTCCATTATATCCAGTAAAATTCTCATTTTTAGTTTCAGTTTCTCCATTTTGTTTGGAGACAATATATAATAAGCCTAAGGCAACTCCTGGTATAGCTAATTCCATTATAATATATAATATGTTAGTATATTAACATATTATAAATTTACAAGTTTTAATGATATTGCGTTCCAAAACACGTTTTCTCATTTCCTGCGATACAAATACTCGGACCTGTTAAATAAAACTTATCTTCAGAATCTACTACTGGTATTTCTGGTATGAAATGGTCTTTTTCTAAAATGCGTGTTTGGATATTATGACTAAATTTTTTTTCTAAATCATATTGCGGATTCAAAAACGGGGTTTCCCATCGGGATTGTTCTAAATCTTTGTATCTCCACGCTGGATGACTAGCCCGACTCTCTTCTGTTCTAGGCATCGAACTCTTGTAGTTATTTTGTTTGCTTTGTGCTTTAAATTTCGTATATTCATTTTGTTTGGGTAGGTCGCGATTATATCGTCTAGTGAGTCCGTGTAAATCATTTTCAATTCCGACCGTATTCGTATGTAGATTAGCGCCCCAGCCTTGGAGACGAATGTGTGCATCTTCATTAAAATCCAAGTCCATACCCTGTCCAGGGGTATTTAAATAATATCTTCCTTGAAAAGTACTCTCTTCTAATTGTTTTTTTATTCGGTTTGGGTCATCATGAAAACGAGTAAAAGCCATTCTAAGTTATTATATGTGTTGAAAAAAAATTATCCATAAACATATTTAAATAGTATTCGGGAACATTTGTATAGTTATGACAAACTTTCCTAAAATATGTTTGAATATGATTGTCAAGAATGAAAGTAAGATTATCGATCGATTATTAGATAGTGTTATTCATTTGATAGATAGTTATGTTATTTGCGATACGGGTAGCACAGATGCAACAATCGAAATTATTCGGGATTATTTTTCAAAAACGGATATTACAGGGAAAATAGTAGAAACACCATTTTTTAACTTTGGCGAGACCAGAACATACGCACTGAAGCAATGTATAAGTCAAGAGAATGCAGATTATCTATTATTATTGGACGCTGATATGAAAATAGTGATTTCATCAGATTTTGATCCTTCTGTATTCAAACAAACTCTCACCAACGATAGCTATTATATTACTCAAGGAAATGAACAATTACAATATAAAAATATTCGTATAATTAAAAACGATGGGTCTTTTTATTATACCGGAGTTACACACGAATATATTAGTTCTCCACGACAACTATCAAAGGGTCATATTCCAATAGATAGTATTTATATTAATGATATCGGCGATGGAGGAAGCAAACTCGACAAGTTTCAGCGCGATATTCGATTATTAACGAATGGTCTTAAGACAGAACCTGATAACCAACGATATGTATTTTATTTGGCGAATAGCTATAAAGATAGTGGTAATTATGAAAAAGCAATTGAATATTATAAAAAACGCATAGACTTGAAAGGATGGGAACAAGAAATTTGGTGTAGTCATTATTACAAAGGTAAATGTTATGCAAAGTTGAATGACAATGCAAATGCGATTAGTTCGTGGTTGGACGGTTTTCAATATTTCCCCTGTAGGATTGAAACACTGTATCAAATAATACATTATTATCGTAATAATTCACAACATCGGTTAGCCTATCATTTTTATGATATTGCAAAAACATACAAAACCGACTTGTTCCACAGTGATGCACTTTTTTTAGAGAAAGACATATATGACTATAAATTAGATTACGAACTAACCATTGTGGGGTTTTACGTTAAGTTGAATAAACTGGATATGTCAAATCATTGTGTAGATGTATTGAATTTTCCGTCTTTACCTTCCACTCATTATCATAACATATTAAGTAATTGCAAGTATTATGCTTTGGATATTCATACGAAACATAACCCTTATTGGCATAATATGGATATTCTGTCTGATATTGGCAAAACAATCGTGATGGATCATAAATATGAATTTCATCCATCTACGCCTACGATTTGTCTTCACGGTGATCAATTAATCGCCACAGTCAGATATGTAAATTATTATATCGACACCAATGGACGTTATAAAAGTATCAATGAAAACGGAAAACTAGTGGAATTGAACAATATTATTACGAGAAATATATGTGGCGTGTTCAATATAGTTAGCAATACCCTTGTCTTGGAAAAGGAGTTTGAGGTGAAATACAAAGACACTTATGATGGTATATATAAAGGAACCGAAGATATTCGTCTAATTTCTTTCAATAATGAACTTTATTATACTGGAAATAAAATAACAACACAAGGTTATGGAGAAAACCTTCATATACACGTAGAATATGGCACACTTGATATTGCTAGTGAAAATACAAGCGCGTGTCTTTTGACTATCGACAATAAAAATCGCATAGAGAAAAACTGGGTATTATTTAATGACGGAGACAAACAAAAACTCGTTTACAAATGGTTTCCATTAACAATATGTTCTCTTGATGATACCAACCACCAATCCGGTGATTTAGATGTGTGTCGAGTGCCTGTAATAAAAACACATAATATGCCGTGCATTTTCAAAGAAATACGAGGTTCTACAAACGGTGTTATAATAGACGACGAAATATGGTTTTTAACTCATCTTGTTAGTTATGAAACTAAACGGTATTATTATCATATTGTCGTGGTGTTAGATAAAGAGAGCTTGTCATTAAAAAAGTATTCAAGAGCATTTACTTTTGAAAAACAACGTATAGAATATGGGTTAGGGTTTGATTATATATCTGACACTGACCAGTTTTTGGTTAGTTATAGCACGCACGATAACAGCGCAAAGTATATTTGCGTATCAAAGACTTTTTTCAATAGTATGATGTATGAAGGTATGATATTACACCCTTGAAGATGTAAAATATGTATTATTTGCTTTCGTCAGTGTAATATGTATCAATCATATATTGTTGAAACTCCACATGATTAAACACTTTGACATTAACCACGTGTTTATATTTTTCATTTAACTTCTCTAATTTTGTGCTTAAATCTGTATCTATCAACACAATAAGGATTTCTGTTGTTTCACATTTATGGGTTTCCCACCATTCTGCTAGTGTATCCATCTCCTCAAACACATTGACTTGATGTCCACCATTACGATAAACAATTTTTGAAGCAAGACATCCATTAATGTTACCATAGATCTTAGCATCAAATGATTTTAAGCACTTGTCCATTGGAATTTGTTTGCTTGTCATTTCAGTTTTTGATACAATGGAACCATCTTTTGTTGGTCTAAGTGCTGTTGCAGTCAATTTTTCAATTTCTATTCCACATTTGTTTGCAGTTTCATTACATATATTTAATTGATCAGTTTCATCAATTGTACCTTGTTTCGATGCGTTTTTAGAAATCAAACAACTAAGTAATTTGCATATCGTATCATCTTTAATACATTTTTCCTTCATCTGGGTTGACGAACAACCTGTATACTCGAGTATTCTTGCATACTCTTCAGGATTAATATTTTTATCAAATATTTGATCATTATTTGTTAATATGCTTTGACGCACTGTTTCATTATTTTTATCTTGTCTATCTTTTCTTATTTGTTTGAAATTTCGTTTTATTGGTTCTGGACTTGAATTTTTTATTATGGGTTTTACCGCAGCCTCGTGTTCTGGATGAACATAGAAGATGGGCCATAAATGAGGAGTCTGGTCATCAGTAGGTTTTACGGCAGTACTTGTGATGTCAACTCTATTAGACTGTTCCATTTTAATTTGCAAAGTGTGTTGTATAATTTAATGATGTTCTCAAATCCGACATAGTCAATTTTATTCTGACATTCGTGAGACGATCGTGTCAAATCTGCCCCCAGACGACAGAAAAGGCAAGAAAAGCGACAGACAGTGGAAGATACCAATACACGTACTGCTGCGATCAAGGAACATCGCAACCAGAAGGCAGAGACAGGAGAACGCACACGCTACCGCTATTTTTAGCTCGCAGGCTGATTTTATTATATTGTTTCATCAAATTACCAAATGTGTAAAGATGCATTTCTACAAGCCTCGCCAAATGTCTTGCGATGCCATTGTGTAATGCCGTGAGAGTGAATACCTTCACGATGCTGCTTTGTTCCATATCCCATGTTTTTCCGAAACCCATAGTATTCATCTAATTGTGGATATACATCGCATAAATTTGCTACATATACATCTCTAGCACTTTTAGCCAAAATACTCGCAGCAGCTATGCCCATAAATTTGGCATCTCCTTTTTCTACAGTGGTAGACTTCAGCTCATTTATAGATTGTGTGTCATCGCTATATTCCATATATGGTGTGAAATAATTACCATCTATTACCGCAGTAAAATCGTTTGATATTACCGCTTCGTTTTTCATTTTCATTTCCAACATTGTTTTTCGAATACAATTATGCATACCTTGCATAACAGATTTCAATATGTTTATATTATCTATCACGTCTGCTTCGATATAATCAATGCACCAAGCTAGAGCATTTTCTTTGATATATTCAGCAGTTTCGTTTAATTTTTTTTTTGATGAGAATTTTTTACTATCTTTAATATTTGTTCCGTCAAATAAAGCAGGTTCTTTAGGTAAAACTACACAGGCTATATATACGCGACCAAAAAGACACCCTCTTCCCGCTTCATCTATAGATATTTCATATTTATTTGCATCGTCGTAAAACCGATCCAGTAAAATAGGTTCTTTTTTCATTATCAATTATAATATACTACCATTGATTTATCTATATCAAAGAAATCAATTTTAGTTATTAATTCTTCTCATATTTTTTCAACATATACTATATATTATTTTTTAAATGTCATTTAAAATTACACCGTTGTTTATATTTTTAAGTTTATTAATTATATTAATAGTATGGTTAGTGCTTTGCAGTATGCCAAGTTTGTTTCAGTCAGAAGGGTTCATATCTTTTATGCACGAGGAAGACCCTATGACAAAACAAACCGTCCCACCATATAGTTTAGACCGAGAAGTATACAAATTATATGACAGTATCTATTTTGATAATTTGAACGGAACC
>Ga0115007_10003099_pt1 | contig 10148 bp, 7 predicted proteins | sample ArcOceMetagenome_2_FD_87166 | JGI IMG/M metagenome (GOLD analysis project Ga0115007, IMG submission 87166) | Marine eukaryotic phytoplankton communities from Arctic Ocean - Arctic Ocean ARC135M Metagenome | ecosystem: Environmental > Aquatic > Marine > Oceanic | place: Arctic Ocean | collected...
CTGTTTTGTTTGATTGCTTACAATAAAAAGATCAGATATAAGATGTCGACGACTCATGGGAAACCAACCGAAGGCATGGAATGCTATTGCAACATGGAAGATATCACAGAAGAAGATGAAAACTACGGTACGTATGCATACAATGTATATTATTGTAGGCTAATGTATTTGTGTCCGAATGAATCTATCTATTATCATCGTACTTTCTTTATCTTTTAAAAATAAATCTCATACTCATTGTATCGTTGTATGTATTGCTATATCTCTTTTTATCAATTCACAACACCATCCTTTACTTTTTATAGTTGAATATCAAATATCTCCAAGTATGTTGTGGTATCCGTGTATGTATGAACAATCAGTTGTAGAACATTTATTAAAAACACAATTTCATGATTTTATAGAACGTGTAAAAACAACGGATTGTCAAGCAGAATTACGACGATTATTAAAAAATGGACCACCAATTTATATAAGTGATAAAAATGCATTACCTATTATTGATGTTGATGTAGATGGTGAGGAAGTTGGAGAAGACAAGGACAAAAGTGATACAGCACAATCACAATCACAATCATACATTTGTAGTTTATGGTATGCAAATAATCCTGATAAAGAAATATCATCAAAACTTCATGGTGCAGTTGAGGGTGATGATCGTGATAATTTATGGACAGAATTAAAGGAATTTTTAGTTGAAGAAGGGAAAGAACCTGGTGATGAGGATAATGGAAAAGAAGAATGAATGAATGAATGATGATACATAATAGAAAAGAATGCAATGAAAGCAACGAACTTAACAGGCAATGATAAATGATACTATAATAAAAGGGATACGTTGCACATATATTATATATGTTTGTTTTTTAATTGGTGCGTTGTATGTTAATTTAATCACTTATGCTAGACTAGAATATCATCGTCGCCATCATCTACTTCTACTTCTTGCTCTTGCTCTTGTTCCGTCGTCATTGTTGTCGCCGGAGAAGAAAAGGAATCATCTACACCGCTGTCAACATTTTCTTCTTCTACTACTTCTATTATCTCTTCTTCTGATAATAGTGGTAGTTCCGATTCAGATTCTATTGCTGTTGATGTTACTACTTCCGAATCTTCCAATGATGATATCTCTCTGTCGTCGTCGTTATTGTTATTGGATTCTTCTTCCTCCATTTCGATCATCCGTGTTATATCGTCGTTCGTAGAAAAGGAATCTTCTACCATACTATTTATAGAAGATTGAACATTTTTTTGTAATACTGCCTTCATTGATGATGCTGTCCATTTATCGATTCGTCCGTTTACTTTTTTTGTCCATACATCTGATAGATACAATCTAACTTTTTGGAATGATGTCATGAAATCATTATCATTCGATTCTTGTTTCTGCTGTTGTTGAAAATTTGTTGTTATTGTTGTTGGAATTAAAATATTATACGGAAATGGACGTAATATATATTCCCATATATGTTTCCAAAATTCACTCCATATTAATTTTTGTATCGTTGAACTCAACGTTGGAATAATTTGTGTTATAAGGTATTGTCTTAAATTACGTGATGATGTAAATGATAAAATTAAAAATGATAATTCCCACCATGCACCTTGCAAAAATAAACTTGGCACCCATGCTATTAATAATGCACTTGATAGTGATGGTAATAATTCATTTGGTAGATTATATAATTTCGTCCAATTCAAATGATGAGGAAGAAGATTTTTAATATTGTTCATAAATTTCATAACGATAGTAGTGAAAGGAGAAAAGAATGGGAAAAGGAAACTACCTTGACCAGCAGCGACAGTCGCAGTCGTTGCAGTCGACGACGACGATGACATAAGTATGCTTGATACCGATGATGGATTCCTTTCCAAGACAGCCAATGAAGACAACGCGAAGAGAAGAAGTCCTCGTTGGATAAATGGAAGTAATTTTTGCGTCGTCGTCGTTAATAATGGTGGTGGTGACGAGTCACTTTTATTATTATTCACTTCCTGTGGTGATTTCGGTACGATTATTTCGTTATCATTATCATAACTATTATCATAACTATTCGTTGCGGGGTTTTTATTCCATGGTGATGTATTCAATTCCGATGCCGTTGTTACGTGGAATGTTTTACGAGATAATCTAGCCTTAAGTCGTCCACCACCTGCTGATCGTGAATTATTGGAAGAAGAAGTTCCAGAACGATAAGGCCTTCGCTGTTCTTGTACTTCTTCTTCTTCTTTTTCGTTGTTATCAGAATATTCATCGTATATATCGGCGTTGGAAGATACAAGGAAGTCACTACTAGAGGTAAAGGCTAAGATTAAAAGCACAAGCGACGAATGAAGGCGACGACGATTGGCACGAGTGCGAATTCGATGATGCCGTCGTAGTCGCCTCGTCATCCCTTTACTTGTTCTCCGCTTTATCATAGAGCAGTTGAAAGATTCCGTGATGACCAATCTGTCGTCAAATCTGCCACCGCTGCAGCTGGATATGGGATGTTTCTTTACACATTCCATCATGTCGTTGCTTAGATTGCCATCTACTATCGGCGTTAAGAACGAAAAGTATGTTGTGTTTTGTGTTGTGTTGTAACGATTCATGATTCATGATTCAGTACTAAGTACTACGATTCATCAGCATTCAGCAATTTTTGCAGTATTTTCTAAACTGCCTCTCGACCCGATCGACTCGCTGAGCATCTGAGTCGTGCTTCTACATAGTTGTACGGTAATAGCGTAGAAAAAAAATGCATAGTCAAAAATATTACTACTGTATAGCTATTTTGTATTTTTCATATATAATATTTCTAGTGTTTTGTCTATCGTACGGTAGTTTGTGTTTGTTGTCGTTTTGTCGTGTACGTATTATCGTATTTTGCTTGTCGATCATTCGTCTATTTCCTCAGTCGATGACAAAACCATAAAGATAATAATCTAATCTTGACGATAAGATTATGTATTCTAATTCTCTCTGCAAAGTTGATAACATTAATATTGCTATCCGATGATGTGTTTAATAATTCTCCAAGAACACCAATCACATCCGAATCTTTAATAATCTTTTTATCGTTAATTATAGAACAGGAACTGTTAAGCAACAACAATGTATTATTTCGAATCGAGTTATTTGATGGAAATGTTTTCAGACCTATGGCAAGTAAAGGAAGAAGTATTTCATAATCGGAACTCCGATCCAATAGCTCTTTAATACGACAGCAGTTGAAGAAATGAATGGCACATTTTATTGCATTTTCACTTCTTCTGCTGTTTTCTTCCCAGGATGATTTGTTGCCATCATTATCCTGTTTGATGAAAACCTCTGAACATTTTGAAAGAATATCTTTATCATTACTATGGAAGTATTCCGTTGTAATATAACTATCAAATACAATACTATGTAGAGTAATAAATATATGCTCAAGAGTTTCTGACACGATAGGACCATCAACAGATTTGAGTTGAAAGATGATATTGATACCCGTATCGAATAAAGTAATTGCTTGAGCTTTACTAATTGTATCCTTCATCGGATCCTTTTTACATGTGGTATTCCTCAGTGCCAACCATACAGAGCACAAGGCACTTAGTTGTAGAGTGTTGTTGTTTGCTGCATCCTCATCGCCGGGAGTGCATTCTTCACTCGCATTAATGAGGGTATGTATTCCATTACAATCCATTAAGGTTATTGCAATCTTCGTTGTAATTTCTTCATTGATTCCATTTTTTCCTGGATGGGTAACTGATGTAATAACATTTGCTGCGTTGACGATGCATTTCATCAGAATCGATGATCCAACACATTCAGGATCCTTTATGGTCTCCGTAAGAAAGTCTAATATTTTCAAAACTCCGCCATACGTATGAAAATATTTTAAAAAATGGTAATCCTTTGTTCCAGCCCAATTATAGATATTTTTTAGTGCGCGAATAGATTTATCACGGGAGTAGCCACTGTTGCAATCCGCCGTGTCAACAACAATCTTGCATAACTCTTTCGATAATTCGATAGGTGTTGGTAGTCGTATTTTGCTGGTTTTATCCTCGTCATCAAAAAGTACGTCGATTTTGGCAGTGACGACAGAGTAATTAGCTTCAGTAAAGGAAACAAGAACGGGAGGTTCATACTGAGAAGATCTTGAGTAGTACCTGGTTACGCTTCCTGCCGTCTCCGACGGACTTAGCGACATATCTCTCGCGCTTTCAAGGATTGTTTTCTTCCTCGTCATGCCCGTCGATGGACCTAGTAGCAGATCTCTGGCGCTTTTAAGAAACGTTTTAATCTCCATCGTCATTAATCGTCGATACAATCTATCTATCACTGCTTCTTCCTGTCTTGCTCTCTATGATTGCTGTTTTCGATTGTGGTAATTGTACCCATCGTTTTGCCTAAGACCTATGACCTATGATGGAATCTTAAGTGTTTTGGTGTTGGTGTGATTGTGATAGTGTGATTGAAATTATTCTTCGCATCGCCATTCCCATTTCTCGAAATCTATTTAACGGTCCGATGAAACTTTTAAAATTAGCTTTTACACGTACTCATTTTTTATCACTTAAGAGATATAGTGACAAACGAAAACCTCAAATCTTGATACATTTTCGTCAAGAGATCTCCTTCTTAAATTTTGTTACACATACACACATACAAATACCTGGTATTGTGTATTGAACTTCGGACAAGTAAGATGTTGGAGTTTTTTGCTGTACAACTCATAATTGTTTCTCGGTTCGCGCTACCATGCCATGCCGTACCATAGCGTGTCGGCGTAGCGTAGCATCTTCGGGAATGCACACGGTAGCGCTCAAAGGATGGCATTTTTCCAATATGCAAACAAACGGTCGTGTAATATGTATGATCTACTGTCATACGGCACCGAACGGCGTAGATACTTCATTCTACCCCAATAAGTAAGGACGGGAACAAACTTATTTTTTTCTTGGTCCTATTACAGTACCAGTATAGTAGAATGTAGTAACGGCGGTGACAATTAGATTGAAACAGATTCGTTACCGATAATAAAGATGGAATTGGTCAACGAGCATTATCCCTGGGATAGTGAGGACGACAGCAGCAACGAGGATGGGAGGCCTAATATTATGATGCAGGAAGACAACTATATTCATCATACCACGAGTAGAAGTACAAATGATGAATCATCATCAAAATTCAGCGACGACGACGACGACGTCAAGAATACCAGAAGAGGTATTATTGATCTATTAGAAATTTATGAGGAATGCTTTCCCTCTACTATTGATGACGATTCTACAAGAAATAATGTTGGTGACGATAATAATCATATCAATATCAATAACAATATCAATAATAATACCGATAACAGTAAAAATAGTGGCAACAACGGAGAAATTAACAACAAAGATATTGATCGTTTCAAGTCAAAGAACAACGAGGAATCCATTTCTGATCCTATGGAATTAGAATCGGCCGAGAATAATAAGAATAATGATATTGGTAGTTTTGATTGCAGTAGCGATGAAAACGACGGCGAGGCGACCATCATTAATAACAAAAAGAACCCTAAAACTATTGCAAGGCCTGGTGGTAGTTTTGACAACGAAGACAAACAACAACAACAACAACAGCAAGAATTCGCAACTGACGATTCTGCTAGTGACGAGAAGAAGAAGAGAGACGAAGACAACAAGAAAAAAAAGCAATTGCATCCAAACAATAGTATGAATTCTATCCCTGACTTTGGTGATAGTGTTAATGATGATAATCTTGGTATTGTCATAGTACCTACCGAGAATGATGTTCTTTTTGGTAGAGGCGGAAAGAACAACCAATGGGTTGGTAACGAGAGGCTTCGAAATTATGCACGGAGCCGTTGCTTTGAGTATGAAAATGTATCAAAGTTAGAAAAGTCACGAATATCGCGAGAGATAGTTGAAATGGTTCGTCGGATAGATCCTCCAGGAAGGTAAATTAAGTTATTGTATACACTTCTCTCTTTTAGTTCCCGTTCTACCTTCAAAGACATTGTTTAACATATCACCGATCAGGATTTTGTCGTACTATGTTATACTTACCGGTGAATGTAATTTTGTTCCTGTAGGTTTTTGATTGGAAGCTTGGATCCCCAGGGTGTTTACACTGGGTGGAAGGAAGTTGAGGACAGTGTTGCTAGGTTAAAAGCAGGGCAATGTCTTCGAGATGCGGTTAAAGAAATAAACAAAGTAATTGATGATGACGGCAATGATGATTTGATGGAAGACAACGACGATGGCGATGGCGATGACGATGACGACGACTGCTCCCACTACAATAATGACTATTCGAAAATGAATGATGAAAAACAACAACAGCGTCACGGTGAAAGTCGAACAACAGCCACATCAGATCAACTAGAAACAGAAGAACCATCGTTATCACCAGCTCCTACTCATACTCATACTCCAGTTGCGTTTGGAGGAGGAGGAGGCGGAGGAGGAGAACCACCATTGTCGCCGTCACGAGCAGTTGCAACTCCTCCCGAAGACTTACCACACATATCTATTGCTAATACGTCTCTGCATGAACTCAGATACAACGCAGTTGGCAACGCAGCTGGTGACGACATGAGTTTCGGTTCTAATGGGGATGAGCCCTGGTGACCATAGACTTGTTGAAAATCCAAGATCTGTTAAAGTTTCATATATTATATTATACTATACTATATTATTACTGTCTATATCAGACTACTTATAGATAACTATTATAAAATCATTTAGAGAGACAAACAACTGTCTACCTTTTTACTTACTTCTTAAAATGGTTTATCTGGTATTTTTGCAATTCTCCTATATATTGCACCTCTGCCAACATACATAATGCAACTGGTTATGTTTTTCTTTCTTTCTGCACCTCTGCAGAAGATGGCAAGTGGAATTGAGTATGCATTGTTGCCATCTTCTATAAACTATGAGATATATGTTATTGGCATTATTTTTATTACTTTTATGTAGTACTGGTCGGTATCACTTTGCAACTATAATCAATACCTTCCCGTGTAGTGTACAATATTTTATTCAACTTCCAGTAGTATGCTCATTTAGTCTGAGTCAAATGATTAGGGCATCTTGCTAGCTGGCAGTTTCACATTTTTTACATAGCTCATCTTAGCTAGCTTTGGGCAATTCTAGTTGACACAATGCATGATGATTTCGATTGCACTCATATTGTTTCATATGACATAACATATGTCCTCAATTGTAATTGAATCTAACAATATTTGATGCTGGCAAACTAAACTTAGGACTGGTATGGTGTATCAAGTATCTTTTCATGATTTCTAACTTCTACTCGAAGTAGTAGGTACAGTGTAAAATATAAATATGCATCAATATTCTTTCAAGAAAAGTCCTCTTGAAGCTCGTCATGTCCATTCGGAGTTGAACAACAAAATGCATGAGCGAATCGTATGAAATGCCAATTATAAATGTGGGCACATGTAACATAGCCAGTTTTGTCCATAATTGTGACAGTCGATTTTTTTCGTAACGGCGATTTAAGGCGAATTCAATAGAAATTTGGTCGCATCTGCCACCCAATGATAACAAGGTGCACTAATGGCCGTAAAATCTGACGCGATCATCCTTTGACGAAAATCGATACCAACCCTAGAAAGCCACCTTTTGTAGATTTTTTTTTACATGAAAAACATAATTCCAAAACTTTGTACAGCGATAAACACATCATAATCGATCGATCCTTTCGTTTAATCAACCTTCGGTCAGTAATATAATAATTCAAAGGAGAAAGTAACTATAACCAAAACTAAGAATATTCAACGATGACAGCAATAACGATGAATAATCCTATTAGAGTTGCACTACTACTACCGCTGATATCGGTACTACTCGTAGCTTCCGTACGATCGGAACAATCGTCGTCGTCATCATCGTCGTCGTTGCGTGGGCTGAACACAGATGATGTTGTTCTGCCCACTAAGACACTCAGAATCATCGGTGGAGAAAAGTCGGAACTTGGTCGTTTCCCATATTACGCTCTTATGGATGGTGGAAGTTTGTGTGGTAAGTTCAAAGTCAAGTCAAGTCAGTTCCCCCGACGATTGAATGTTCTGTATCACTCTCAATCACTTACTCACTCTTTCTCTTTTTATATATTTATTTTAAATTATTGACAGGTGCCGTTTTGGTATCGTCACGATTTGTTATAACAGCAGCACATTGTCGTGATGCTGATAAGGATTTTTCCATCGGTCCTAGTACATTCTCTGGTGGTATAGAATCTTTAATTGCCAATAGGACGGTCCATCCATTATATGATGACTTTACATACAATAATGACATTGCAATATTTGAATTAAAGGATGATATCACAGATATACAATATGTAAAATTAGGTCAGGATGAAATAAATGAACCAGGACAAGCAATGACAGTTATTGGTTTTGGTGATACGAATCCAGATGAGGAAGATACTGACTTTACAGATTCTTTACAACAAGCGGATGTATTGTATGTTAGTAGTGATATTTGTAATCGTGATCATCGTGGTGAAATCTTTGATGATATGTTATGTGCCGAGGCACCTAATAAAGATGCGTGTTATGGTGATTCTGGTGGACCATTATTATTAACACCCAATGATAATTCCAATGATGATCGGTTAGTTGGTATCGTATCATGGGGACGAGGTTGTGCCGATGAAGAATATCCTGGTGTTTATACAAGGATATCATATTTTTATGATTGGATTGTAGAAACGATGTGTACAATGAATGCTGATGGTGTTCCCGATTATGTTGACTGCAATGAAATTCTGGGAATAGCTGAAAATCGTGACGAAGATTTTTCATTAATTGGCAACAATCAGTCTCCCACTCCAAACCCTGTAACACCACCACCTATTGAAACTTGTGGTGATCGTGGTGCGACCTGTACAAAGGTCGACGATTGTTGTAGTGAACGATGTAATTTTGGTACAGGTACATGCTATCCGAAATCTACCGGTGGTCGTGATAAAATTTCCAATGGAATGGGTGGTTCGGCTGGTGGAAGTGGGGCGAGACGGAATGGTTTCCTCGGTGGGGGATTGGGATTACAACTTCCGTGAGTACTTTTGGGCATGTTTTTATGTCCACAAGCAACACAGAACATTTGTGGTGGCAGTACTTTTACGGGCAGCAACATGGGAAATATCGGTTACGAAGGCTTAATGCAGTGGTGGCTACGACGTAAGGGAACATGAACGTGATGCAAATTATTCAATATACCATGATGGCGAGACGAGAGAGAGAGAGAGAGGGAAAATCGAAGTTTCGAATAGACAGTAATATTCTTCCTTCACATGACGCAGAAAAAAATCACGAGATTTTTATACGCATCCATGTATGTTGTCAATGACAAAAATAGATCAGCAATAATGTAATATGATCAGCAGAAGACAATGCCGACGTGAAGGTATGTGTGGTAAAACAAAGACGATCCAGCACGAAGTATTGCCACACAGAGACCCTATGTAACCACCCTACAACTATTCAGAAAACGGCCGATTCAATAATATGCGCAAGAACCAGCATCGGAGTCAGAGAAAGAATGAACGTTGTTTCGCCGCACAAAGCTTAGTAATGACGATCATTAATTTAATCTGAAAGAAGAAAAAAATCTTTGTGTGGAAAGAGTTTCATCAAAATAAAACAACGATAATGTTGGATTTTTGTTGTAATTCATTATTATCCTGTTTTAAAAAGAATCCGTTTCTGCAGCTTAGAATACTCAAAGGTTATCATCGTTCGACACGACACAATGAAATTCGACTGGATCGGATCATTCCAACTCTCTTTTGAGCAGCAAAGAGAATGAGAGATGTGAATGATTCAATTCTGTTAATTAATGCACATATTCAATAATATAGATACTACAGTATATAAAATAATAATACAAATAATTATAGACATTTATAAAAAAAGGAGTAAGATTCGTCACTGTATTTCTACTAGTTCGTATATAGCGCAATACTTTGTTTGGTACCAATAGATTGAACCATTTCTCTGCCAAGTATTCAAAAAATAGCATATACATTTATTTATTTGGTGTGGATCGAATTGTGATTCGAAATCGATCATATCAGTAAAAATAAAAATAACTATCCATCTGATGACATTTCCTACCGTACTACGTCGGCCACA
>Ga0115007_10003101_pt1 | contig 10143 bp, 8 predicted proteins | sample ArcOceMetagenome_2_FD_87166 | JGI IMG/M metagenome (GOLD analysis project Ga0115007, IMG submission 87166) | Marine eukaryotic phytoplankton communities from Arctic Ocean - Arctic Ocean ARC135M Metagenome | ecosystem: Environmental > Aquatic > Marine > Oceanic | place: Arctic Ocean | collected...
CCTTACTTTGTTGTACCATAATCTCACCAGTCATTATTATAGTTTCTGCCGCTGCTACTATTGCATGTTCCAAATCGATCGTTTCCCCTGACGAGGTTACCCAACCACTACTATCGATACCATTATTATTATTATTGTTATTATTAGGATAATTTAAGGACTGGTGTGATGGAAAGAAAAAATATTCACCTGAAAGAATCATTGCACAAGCTCGACGAATTATACGATCTAGGTCAATCTTGACAACTTTCCATAAAGCTTCAATTTGTAATGCTTGAAGTAAAGTTTGTTGTGCTTTCAACTTTTCAGATTCTCTATGTTTTTCTTCTTGTTCCTCCATGCTTTCGTAAGAATTGACATTGTCGTCGTCATGTCCGTAGTCGTCCATGGGAGGCAAGTAACTAGGTTCATCTTCATTTTCGATTTCATTTTCATGATATTCAATCGTTGATTGTTGTTGGTTTCGTTTTCTTTGTTGCTGCTGCTGCTCCTGCTTGTTATATAAACGCTCTGCCATCGCTAGACGACCACCTACCGCTGCAGCAGTCCAGAAATCTTTGGTAGTACGCCATTTCTGTCGTAAGCCAATAGTAAGATCAGTTTGTAATTGGTGTACAACCTTTTTGCTGTTATTGTTGTTATCGATATTATTCTTATTCCAAGAATTATTATTAGGGAGAGATTTGTAACGTTGTAAAAAATCACTTCCTTCGTGTCGATACGCTCTGCCAACGGATCTAATGATTTGTGCACCAAGAGGTAGTCGTTTCCATCTATCACAGTCATTAGCTAAGGAATGGGCATAAAGTCTCGTATCGAGTCTACCTTCGACAACAGGTCGGATGGATTCTACCAATATGGCCGCTACCGTACGAACACGATGATCTTCCAAGGCAATTGATGGATCGTCACTAGGATTTGTCTCCATTGCCATTCTTATCACGTCCATAGTGGAATCATCATATCCCATCAATTGCAGTAGTTCTCGATCAAGTTTGTCAAACAAATGGATTTCACCGGCATTTTCTTTGCTATTGCCACCGTCAGCATGAGACGATGATGAAGTTTGTTGTAACAGTTGATAGTAAGATTTTGGGTCTATTTTTGGACCAAGCAATAAGAAAGCAGCAAGATTAGGATCTATAAGTCCATATCTGTGATATAATAGGCGTTTGTTATCATTACCAAGAATTTCGTATGATCGTTGTATTTGTTGAAGACGTCTTTTGGCAACAACTCCTTCTTTCTCTTTTTGTTTTTGTTTGTCAGGGTGAAATATTCGCGATAAGCTGCGATAACTTTTGGTGATCTGACTTAAGGTTGCATTAGAACTAACTTCAAGTGTATCGTACAAATCCGTGTCGTGGGGAGGAAAATTCGTATAAACGTTGTGTAATTTCAAAGCAGTCGATGTTAATTCAGGCGAAGCGTTTTTGGCATCGACAACATCAATAACAAAAACGTTCGTTACCCCGTTGCCGATGATTACTACTACGGCGATAGCAAGAAATAATGCCGAACAAAACTTCATTCCCTTTATATACAATATATATTGAATACTAGTATGAGCGTCAACGGCACTTATTACTTATTGTGTTGTGAGTTGTGAACGATGAATAATTTTATAAATTGACCCCGAAGTTTGCACGTGGCATTCATTTTTTTTTTCAACCCAAAAATAGAATTTTCCACAAATAAATCAGCATCATCACAACCAATTGACAATACAACTTCAAACTTCATTGTTTCACGAAAACTTTAGAGACCTGACCTATCATCAAGACTTACTTATCAAATCCAATCTACTTGATTCGGAATTGTCAAAAAATCTGCTGGTTTTGGTGATACTGTACTGGTGCGCCTGAAACCGAAACAGTGATCAAAAATCAACCGAAAAATTCAACCGACAATAATGCGTCGTCATTTTACCATCAAAAGTAGTAGTAGTAACGTTCCAGTTTTACGATCTGACCGTCATTATAAGAGGAAAACGAGGAAAAGATCGATACTGTTCATGGCCGCAATCGCCATGATTGGTGCTACTATTATGAAAACTATTGGCATTAATAGAAGTGGTGCATTGCCTCATCAAATGGTAGTCAATGCATTTTCATGGAATACGAGATCTTATTATTATACGCCTTCAATTTGCAAGTCCGGTAACAAAATCATCATTCGGGACAATAACATGATGTTTCGATTTCAATCTTCAAAATTAAGGCAAAATACTAATCCCATACATTTATCTCGAACGCATAGATTATTTTTCCACACTTCGTCGTCACCAGCATCAATAATACCACACACGAGAGGAATAATCCTATCGGCCATGGAAGATGAGGAAACTACTATTGTCATTGATGTGGATCGTACATGGAATGTAGGTGGTCTACGCAAGGAGGTATCACGATTGACCGTTCGATGTCACAAGAAGGTTGGAAAAGCAAATCAACGTCTGCTGAAGGCACAAGAAGAAGTAGATCGTTTAACTGGGAGCGAAGGCGTAACAATGGAAGAATTGGAAAAATGTCCCAACGTAGATGAGTTTGAAAAAGAATTGGAGGAACTTCGAAGCCGTCTTACTCAATTGAACCAACTAGAGGTCTTGTTACAAGACATCAAAGGAAAAAAGACAATTCTACCCGATCATATTGCGACATTAGCAATAAAGTTGGAAGTTCAAGATGAGACTCCAACGAAACCCGAACGTGGTCCGAAAAAAGAAAAGGGTCCAACAACCATGGCTGCATTTCGGCTTCCCTATCGTCGCTTTTACACAAGCGATAAAACAGAAATACGAGTAAGTAAATAAAACTACATGGATCATGACAATTATGTGAATATTAATATTTTGTGCTTTCTAACTTTTACTATTGTTATCGCAATATGTATATATGTATGCTTCCTTTGCTTCTCTCTCTCTCTCTCTCTCTCTCTCTTTTAGGTTGGGAAGCAGGCAGAAGACAATGACGAGTTGTCAACCTCACCCCAACATAGAGATGGATCAGACTGGTGGATGCAGTGAGTATTTCATATGAACACAAATTTCGCAGTATCAAAATACAAAAAATTATGATGATTTCCAGTCAATAAAACAATCCACAGTATACTTATATCGACTCACGAAAGTCTTTCTTTTCATTATTATATCCCACAAACACACAGTGCTTCAGGATGTCCGGGGAGTCATGTTGTGATCCGCTGTCATGATCAAAATTTGGATGAAGATGTTGTCATGGATGCTGCTGCCCTAGCAGCTCGACAATCTAAGTGCAACGGGAATGTCATTAAGGTTAGTATGACACGAGCACGCGATGTAAAGAAACCATCAGGAGCAAAAGCGGGATTGGTCCAATTATCAGGGCAAATACGAACGGTTGTTGTTAATATGAAGGAGGCTGATGCACGTCTTGATCGATTGGACAAGACAGTACTCATAAATTAAACATTATTATCTAGTAAAACACGTTTTATATTACCCCTATTCTGAGGGTGAGTTGTTTCAATCAACTGTTATATTTTCTTTTCTACTATGCTATGAAATGTATACGGTACTAATGGAATCATAGTCCGAGACTAGGATATGAAATATGAAACTATTTAATTTTTTTCTTTTAATCCCGCGAGATTAATTTTATTTGATTCGTTTTGAATTTTTTTTTACCTCAAATCATCACATCAATTTAACATGCTGCTCTACTACTGTCTGGACAGCACTAAACACTAGTAAGTCCACAATAACACAATGCTCAATGCTAATAACATGCTAACGACGATCACAAAATAATGTTCGAATGGCGTTTGTAAGCATATATTCACTCCGTTACAGCCATAATAAACACCATTTAATCGTCACAATCGAATCGAAACATGGTCAACGATGGAAGATCTTCCCTACAGAAAGCAGCAGGAAAAACTACTAGCTCGTTGAAGAATGCAAGTCGACGAGGACGTAATGTCAATTCGTTTGAAGTCGGCGCGGGTACTAGTAGTACTAATCAATCGATGGATCTTTGTAATAATTCGACAGAACAAATAGATCAAATCCAAACTTCGATACGGAGAGATAGTACGAAAAAAGTTACTAAGAAGCAACACTTTACGATTATTTCTTCCTACGACGACGAACAACACAATGACAGTAGCATTAGCAATTCTGCCATGGATGTTGACGCGACCAATCGATCATCGTCACACAGTAACAACAACATGATGTTAGATGACGATACTATGTCAACCCGTCCCGCAATTACAACTAAAAGTAAACAAAAGACTCAAACTTCATTTATGGTTGGATTAGAATCTGAGCAAACAAACACCGACAACAGCAATGATTATGTCGATTCATTACCGTACGATGATCGACCTATAGAGCAAATGGAGGGAGTTATAGACCAATCAATTAAGATGCCATTGGTTGTTTTGGATGGTGCTAATGTGGCATACGCCTACGCGACTGCCATGTCGGGGCTTCATTCCTCCCTCGGTATAGCAGCCATCGTCAACAACAACAACAACAATAACAACAAAGAAAAGTTAGAACCCGATGCACGTGGTATCCAGATTGCCACCGAATTCTTCATACAGTCTGGTTTAAGAGTCCTTGTGGTATTACCACAATACTGGTTCCGTTCTAATAATAATAATAATAATTATAATGTTGCAAATCGAAAGAAAACAATGACATTGACACCACAATTGGAAATCTTAGGAGCTTTAAAAACACAAGGACTTATCGTAGCATCCCCTCCGACCGACGACGATGATGCTTATGCACTAACAATTGCTCAACGGGAAGAAAATCGTTCACTGAAGGAACCACGGAACGGTGATGGACCAGGATTTGTTTTGTCGAATGATTTATTTCGTGATGCACAACAAAGAGATCCTTCCGGTGGTAGACTTAAAAATTGGCTAAACGATGGGAGAAACACCAGTGTCGGACCGGGTAGAATTAGTTATACATTCGGTGATATGGGAACCATGAATGATCGTGGGGAACGCATTCTCGACTTCGTTCCAAATCCCAGGCATCCACTACTTGTTTGGATGGAGAGTAAGGGTGAGGACAGCATCTTCAACCGATAACGTAAGCGTGTGTTTTATTGCATTGAGTACACTGTCATAAATATCTTTGTTGTTGTTGCTTGCTTTATTTCTTCAAAACAAAAAGAGAAAAAGACAACAAACAGATTAGTCTTGATTTTATTTATATATCATGGTCGTCTATTATTATTATTGCAATTATTTGTTTATATATAGTCCTATATATTTATGTATGTATGTATGTATGCATTGTACGGGGATCTTTTTTTCTTCTCTATCTAAAGCACAAGTATACTTATTTAGATGACGAACAAGAATCATTTGTCGCATTTGTTGCAAGCCAATCGACTTGAAGAAGCAGATGTTGATGTTGATTTGCTGCTACTTTTCCTTTTGAAGAGAAAATCTGGTTTCTTCTTAGTCGTAGACGTCAACAACAAAACATATAATCATATCGGTTGCCTTTTGTATACACTTCGTTGTTGTCATTGTTGTTGTCACTATCTTTATGATTCTTGCCCTGTTGTTTCCTTTTGTTTCTATTTTTCTTTTTTAATATCCTCCTTATCACAATCATCAATACCCTGATTCTGTGTCTCTTCTAAGAAATTTTGTTGTGGTGTGGTTCGAGCTTCGGTGGTAGATGACGACATGGGATAAATCATGTTATGTTGTTGTTGAGACTGTTGCGCCTGCTGTCCCCTGCCGTTATCATCAGGACCTGAGCTCAACGACATGAATGAGCCGTCATGCCAAATTATCAAATTATACATTTATCTACGTCTTAGGAAGCCACACCAAACAGAGGATGATTCTCGTCGTCGATATTCATCGCACCCATAGAAGATAAAATTTCTGTTTCCGCTGTATCTGCTCTTTCGCGACTACTCTTTCATCTTTATTGTTGTCATCGCCATCATCGATGTCAATAGTCGACGATTTTGTCAGCAATACCTCAACACAAAAATCGCTTGACTCGCAACATAATCTCAATTCTAATGGATGGGGATTTAATTGGATTAAATTCATTCATCATTTAATCTTAGACGATCTAATTTCTAGTATTCGGTCAGATTTCTAATTGATTCGATTAATTCATTCGCTCTAGAATGAACGAATGATTGATTCAATTGATTCTTTCGTTTTTCGTTGCTCGTTGCTCGTTGCTCGTTGCGGTTTTGTTTATTTTTCGTAGTTAACGCACGAACAAAAAGATAAAAAGATAAATATACCGTAAGTAGTTTATCAAAAGTACGTTCATATTTATTTATTTTAATGTTCCCTTAATTAAAAAACCGCGCCACAACCCTTTCACGACTTAAATAAATTAGTTACGGATAGGCTTTTGTGTCACATTTACACATCATCGGAATCTGAATCTTGTAAAAACGCGTGGTGTACGTAATAGGCTCCGTTCCGAATCAAATATGACATGTTAGGTTAGCAATACATACAGTAGATCACTGATACGGAGTCCGACAATTTGTTTTGTTTGTGCGTGTCCCACCCACATACCGTATGCACACGTACAATTGTACTACGTTGCTTTTTTATTGCTATTACAAGTAAAGTATTTCCACATCGTCGCGAAAACAAAAATATCAAGATAACAACAACGAAAACAATAACAATAACAATAACATCATGTTTCGCACTCCTCAAAGCGTATTGAAACATCGCCCGTTGGAAGACAGCGGTGGCGATGGCGGAAGTCAATACGATGACATCCGTACATCCACCAAGAAACAAAAAATAATCGAAACCGGAACCGAAACAGCAAAAGCGAAAACATCCAACAATAATGATAACTGTGATGTTTCAGTAGACGATTCGATGTATATCGAAGATGATTTTGCTCGGAATCGATCGAATGAAACATACAGCACCGCTAATAGTAGTGGGATTTATTCGTTAGAGCTGTTGAAGGAGATTTATCCAGCTCTATCTGAGACTGATTCAGAAGGAGGAGCTCAGGAGGAAGAGCAGGACTACGACGAACTAGATACGGTCATCCATATGAATCATCATTCCAAGGACGACGGCGACAGTAGTAGCTTGAAGGCAGGCGTAAAAATGGCAAAGGACGATGGTGATGACAACGACAAGAAGGATTTTTCCATGTCTACTCTTGTTTATAGTAAAGTTTTGACAACAAATCAAATTAATAGGATGTCATCGTGGGACGAAGATAGACCATTCGACGAAGAATCATTGAGGGCATTGTCGGAAAAACAAATGTCTGAAAATGGTGGAGATTATTGTGTTGAGACTATCTACGCTAAAAAATTCTCTTCTCCTGTCAAGGAATATATACTCCCTCCATTCGATGGCACGTGTGATGGTGATGATGATGATGATTCCATCCCCCCGCCGGCGCCACCACCACCAGCGTTGATGAAGAACACAATGCATGTACCTGCTGTGTATAGTAGTAGTCATGATGGTTTTTTACGAAGCAGCGACGACGAGGAATCAATAACATCATCAACAAGAGCTATCGATGAAGACAACAAAAGAGGAATGAGACAAAAAAAGTACTGGTTGATCTTATTTATTTTGATTACTCTATTGTTGGCTGCAGCTCTCCTTATTGGTTTCACCGTATCTCGGAATAGAAATAATAGTGACAAATCGAACATTTCTTCGATAGATTCAAACGAATCATCTGCACAACTAAATGATGCTGATGCCGATGCCGGAGAGACCTCTACTACTACTACTGCTTCAAGTACTAGCGACACATCGCTTACCGAGGACCCCGTTGCACCACCCACCGAACCTTCTCAAGAACAAGACTCTGCCCTTGTCCCTTCCAGTGATAATATTTTTACTCCTCCTCCTCCTCGTCCATGGGGGAATATAATTGGTTATACTGACCCTATTCCACGATCATATTTCCCACTCGGATTCTGTGAAGGTGATTGCGATAGAAATTCTGACTGCGCTGATGGGCTTGTTTGCGTTCAACGTCGACCAAATGATCCAGTTCCATTCTGTCATGGTGGAGAGAATGACACTACTAGAACCGACTACTGTACATACGCAAGCCAAGACGATTTTGAGTCTGCATCTGGATCCGAGGAAAGTCCAACAGAAGAATGTATTAGTACTATTACTGTCACTCAAGATTGTTACTTTCGTACTGAAAATGTTATTGTCATTAATTTTGTAAATTGTGATCCTTCTAATAGTGATTGGATCGGTATTTATGCAGACGGAACAGCAGTCGAGGATGCTAACTCGGCGGAATGGCTCAGTGACGATTATATTGATTGGGCATTTTCTTGCGGAGAACAAGACTGTAATGATTCTCCATCTACTTATTCATTTGCCTTCTCAACAAACGGTAATTCTGCTTATGACTTTTTGTCCCTCCGAGCATACTTGATCAGTTATACTACAGATACCAGACCACCCTACGAGGTTATTGCAAAAACTGAACCTTTCATACCGACACAAGTTTGCCAATGAAAAAGATAAATAAATGAATCTGGCTACATACAGAGAAAGACGATCCGTACTACACAAACAATACACGCAATAGTAATAATTGAGCCGGAAATCTTACATATTCATAATTTAGGACATAAATAGATACTATATATTATATAACGCCTTCGTAAATTTTTTTTTTGCTTCTATTGCACATCCATCATAACAATCTTCTGCTCTGCTCTATCTAAGCATACAATAGTTTTTTTTCAAAATATGCCATGATGCTTGTCAAATAAAAATCGTCGTCTAATAAAATAATCAAGCAATACACTGTACAAAACTTAGTAAGTAACAAAACCAATTATTGTTATTTCCTGATAATACTATGATCTAGCTATTTTTTTTATCCCCATATTCCAAGATCTTCATCTAGTGGCCAAGTGGCAAGTGCTTTTGCACCCTGTGATTCGGCTGCCACAAATGCTAATTCTTCACCATTTTGGTCTAATACAACAAGTGCAGGTACTCCAGATCGTCTACCGAAACCAAATTTCATTGTTTCCGATCCAGCCCAAATTTTGTATTTTTTTTTTAATTCAGCCGTTTGGTCACCAAATGGAACTGTGTACATGTTTAGTTGAGAGGCTCGTTTTATGTTCGTTTCCTCGTTCCGATCAGAACTAATATATATAAGTTCGATAGGTTTTCCAGCATCTTTTGCATTCTGTTGAAATGATGCTAGAGCCGGTTCAAATGAAGTACACATAGGACACCATCCTGCCGAAAAGTAAAAGGCCACACGTTTTTCTTTAAGTTTATCATCTAAGTCCGTCAATTCTTCCCCTGTTGATGGGTCAATAATAGGCTGCGGAAGACTACTACCAGCAAGCGAAGAAAATAACTTACTTGTTGTCATCGTCGTCGTTGTCGATCTCATTAAGGTCCTCTGAGCAGATGAATTCAAGAGGAGAGCGCAAGGGAAATACAAAAAAGGATTCACCATCGTAATAATAAAATATAATAACTCTATTCTATGTTCTATGGTACTTCAAAGGCGTAATAAAAGTAATAAGCATCTGCCTACAGTAAATAAATAATTTACAAAGCATCACACTATCTATTAAATAACAGATCACTCGACTCGATCGATTACATCGACTCATTCGATAGATTTCCGGTCTCAGCTTAGATTACTAGTAGTACGTACTAGAAGTACTTGTTGTACATACAATATATAAATCAAATAGGCCACGTGTCATAAAAAATATTCAACCAAATAAGGCCACGGTCATGAAGGAATCTCCGTTTTTTGTGTGTGTATTTGCAAGCGCTCAAAAGCGTAGTATCCGACTATTGAAGTTCGATACGGGTAGTGTTCGCGTCACAACGGAAACGAAGCTTTTTATTCGTGCAAAATTTCGTGAATTTCAAAAATAAATTTTTCCTTCGCTTTCGCCCGCATACCACCGTAAGCTTGGTACGCGCAGTACATCGGTGTATCAGTTTAGCGTGTAACAACGTAACAACGTTGCTGCATACCGAAGCCGTATGAATTTTTCAGGAGATTGATTTGATTCCACCTCTACGTGTACATTAACGCGCACAAACACAACGCATACAACACATAAAAATAATCAATATTTATTTACAACATCAACAACA
>Ga0115007_10003102_pt1 | contig 10137 bp, 7 predicted proteins | sample ArcOceMetagenome_2_FD_87166 | JGI IMG/M metagenome (GOLD analysis project Ga0115007, IMG submission 87166) | Marine eukaryotic phytoplankton communities from Arctic Ocean - Arctic Ocean ARC135M Metagenome | ecosystem: Environmental > Aquatic > Marine > Oceanic | place: Arctic Ocean | collected...
AATCGCCTATGTCACTTCCGTGCATTGACTCACAGCCAGCCCACGGATTACCATCTACTCTAGCTGTAAATTTAGCAATGGTATTACTAGTATTGATACCTATTTTGAAGGGGTTTTCAATAATCTCTACTGGTGGGTTATCTGTATTCTCAAAAGTAGTCCAAGTCCAGTCAGCTCCATTTCCTCCAGACTCGAAATCTATAGGAACGTTTTGAGCAAATGTGATACCGCTTAGTAGTATGGCTATTGGTAATAATTGTAATTGTTTCATATATGTTTTAGTCTTAATTATTTGTATAAAAAAAAGGGTTTCAGATTTCTGAAACCCTTTTTTATTCTTTTAGAATAAATTATTGTATGATTACTCTGTGAGTATAGCTTCCTTTATCAGTATCTAATTTTAAGAAGTATACACCGTTACTTACGTTGCTTACATCAATAGAAGTATTGATAGAGGTATTATTTACATCGTTACTTAAAACTACTTGTCCTTGTAAGTTTATAAGCGAGTAATTAGAGATAGTCGCAGTTGCTGCGTCTATGTCCAAGTTTAAATTACTCGTAGCTGGGTTAGGATATACATTGAAAGTACTAAATACTTCTTCCTTGACATTATTACTTTCAGGCTTGCTGAAGTATACATTATCCACGTATAGCGTAACCTCAGCAGTAGGTAATGCTGAGAATATTATTTGAGAGATATTAGAAGTAGCCGTAATACCCGTCATGTCAGCAAGAGCTATTTTATGATTAGTCCAAGTTTCTGTAGCAGGCATTTCAAAAGCTGTTTCGTGCTCAGAATCATCTCCTCCGCCAAAGCTATTGTCTGCACCAAAGTCTACAAGCTTAATTCTATAAGTAGTAGCGTTAGCGGTCCAAGCATCAAAAGTGATGTGCGCCATGGTGCTAGCATCTATACTGTTGTCACCAGTTGCTTCTATACCTACGAAATCTAACATAGTATATTTTTTAACGTCATTTCCATCTACTTGCACATCTTCTAGTGTTGCATTAGACCAATCAGTTCTCCAAGTATTAACTGTAACATCCGTATATACCCCACTAAAAAGTGAGACTACATCTGTTTCATTTGCAGTAGGATCTGCGGCTGCAGTCATAGGAACTGACTCTGTAGGCTCTTTGCTAAAGAATACATTATCTATATATACTTTAGCACTTCCTGCTGGAGCAGCTGAAAGAATAATTTGAGATATACTCGTTTTGCCAGTAAGGTTAGTGAAGTCTGCAAGATCTATATGATAATTTACCCAAGATCCCATCATTGGATTTTCAAATACTAACTCGTGTTCAGTATCGTCTCCACCACCAAAAGCGTTGTCAGCACCAAAGTCAACTAATTTTATTCTAAATATAGTAGCGTTTGGTGTCCATACATCTGCATTAAAGTGCTCCATAGAAGAAGCATCTATTGAGTTAGCACCTGTAGCTTCTATACCTACGAAATCTAGATTTTCATATAAATGCACTGAATCGCCATCTACATTAGTGCCACTAAAAGTAGCATTAGACCAACCCGTTCTCCAAGTGTCTACAGTTACATCTGTATATGGACCGCTAAATATAGAAATAACGCTGGTGTCATTGTATGTAGGTGCAGCTGCTCCCGAAGTTGGGGCACTAGCAGTTGGTGTAGGACATGACCCGTCAGTAGAACATTCTTCAAAGCAAGTCATAAGTGTAGTATCGCTTGTTATGGTAGGTAATAATCTATCATTATACTGGCCATCTGCACAAGACTTGCCTGCCATTTGCTCCTTACAACTCCAATCTCCACAGTTTCCGTTTAAAAAAATGTAGTTTCCTAGAGCACCGGCTGGTTTAACAATAGTGATTTCCCAAACACCATCTGCATCTGCATCAGTCAAAGGATTGTCTCCTGGAGCTCCAAAGTTTGCACCTCCAGCAAGGAAAATACCTGCGGCGTCTACAGTAATGTTTGCAGTGTTAACTTTGAAAGTTATGTTAACATTTTGTGCTGTTCCAGCTATTGAAGCTGCAACAAAAAATAAGATTAAGTAAATTTTTTTCATTTGATTTCTGTTTTAAGATTCCTCAAATTAAGTTAAAAAAACTTAAAGTAAAAAATACTATAAGTAATTTTATCCATTTGAATTTGATTTCATACCTTGCCGCCTTTATTATGAATCAGACCAATAAATACTTCCTTTCAGAAAATAATGTGCCATTTCAAGATTTTTTTCAATTTGGAATGTCTGTAGACTGTGTGGTTTTTGGATATGTAGCTGAGGAGATAAAAGTGTTATTGGTTCAGCGTGATGCCGAGCCTTTTATACATAGTTGGGCTTTGCCAGGTGATTTGGTCCCTATGGACGAAGACCTAGGAGATTCAGCTGCTAATGTGCTAAAGAAGCTCACCGGCTTACAGAATATTTTTATGGAGCAGTTTCACGCCTTTGGTGCTGTAGAAAGACACCCCGCTGGTCGTGTAGCTACTGTAGCATACTATTCTCTCGTAAAAAGTGACAACTATCATCCGGTTGCTTCCTCTTGGGTCAAAGAGACTCAGTGGTTTAGTATCAAAGATCTTCCCGAGTTGGCATTTGATCATAAGAGAATATTAGATAAGGCGATAAGTACACTCAAACGTAGAGTTAAATATAGACCAGTTGGGTTTGAGTTATTGCCATTAAAATTTACGTTGTTAGAATTACAAGCTCTATACGAAGCTCTTTTAGATTTAAAATTTGATAAACCAAATTTTAGAAAAAAGATACTAAGCATGGACTTACTTTTACAATTAGACGAGGTGCAAGAAAATGTATCTCATCGACCAGCAAAATTGTTTCAATTTGACGAAACACGTTACAGAGAGCTCCGTAAAGAGGGTTTTGCCTTTGATATTAAGGTAAAAGCTAACTAGGTAAATTTTCTTTTTGTAATCCATCATTTAATTACACTATGTCATGATAAATATGCAAGTTAGAAATGCACTTATTACAGGTTCTAGCAGGGGAGTAGGGCAGCAGATAGCTATAGGCCTTGCTCAGAACGGGTGTAATGTGATAGTACATAGTAGAACTAAAAATGGATGTGCGAGAACAATACAGATGCTAAAAAAGTACAGCGTTTCTGTATACTCTGTATTTGGCGAGCTTTCTGATGAAGCGAGTGTTCATAAAGTTATTCGTCAATGTAATGCATTGAACATTGACATCGATATTTTGTATAACAACGCAGGTATGATGGTGCCGTATCAAAATGATATTTGGCAGCATAGCTGGGAGAGTTGGATGACAAGTATGAAAACGAATGTTTTCTCTATGTACACCCTGTGTAGTGCGTTCATTCCCCAAATGGAAGAACGAGGCTTTGGAAGAGTAGTGAATCTAATCTCTGGGATAAATAAAACACCAGAACTAGCTCCCTATGGAGCATCTAAATGGGCCGTAATAAAACTGACCGAAGACTTAGCATCTAAGTATGCCAATACCAATGTAAAGATAAATGCCTTAGATCCAGGGTGGTTACGTACAGATATGGGCAGCCAAGATGCACCCAATCTTGTAGAAGCTGTGTTGCCAGGAGCACTAGTTCCTGCCTTACTGGAGGAAGATGGTGTGAGCGGGGAGTCTTTTGAGGCTTTGGGGTAGTACCTCTAAAACTTCAACTCCTCTTCCTTATCCCAAAGTCCCCAATACGCTCCTACATCTCCTTCATCTCCTGTTTTCCAAGACTCATCAAAAGAGGAAAAATAGAACAATTCTATGTCTTCATTCTTCGCCCATTGCTGTGCATTGGCATAGTATTTTAAGAAGTTGTTCATGGAGGCTTCAGAAGCTTCGAAAGCACTACCAGCTGTTGGCCATCCTGTTTCGGTGATGATTACTTTCTTGCCATTTCCAGCTTTCACTGCTTGCTGGTACATCTCTTTCATATATAGGAATGAGTAGTCTATATGACACCCTTCCCAGTAAGGATAGCAGTTGGCCAATATCACATCGCAAGCCTCTGTTATTTGTGGTCTATCTGTAAATTCGTAATACGCATCTACATATCCTACAGGAGTGCCCGGTATTTGCTGCTTTACTTTATTTATGTAATCTAGCAACTCGGCTTCGGTTAGTTCTTTTCTGTAGAGCACCTCGTTGCCTACGGCTGCTATGTCTACATAACCTTGTTTTGCCAAGTTTATGAGACCTTCTATTTCCTCTGTATTGGTTTCCTTATCATCACTCAGCCAAGCTCCAACGAGTGTTTTTATGCCATATTCTTTGGCCAATGGCGGAATGAGCTCATTGCCTTCTGTGCACGAGAAAGTTCTAATCCATTTGGTATATGGTTTTAGAATTTCTAGCCTGCGTCTTATCTGTGTTTCTGTGATTGGGTCTCCTGGCTTCTGCCCTTCTTCAAAAAGGCTAAAGCAGATTCCGTGCATTCCTTCATTTAGTAACTCTTTGGCAAGTATATCATAGTTGCCTCGAGTACTTCTGATGCCCTTTGCCGCTACTAGTGACATTAATTTTTCTTGACGTTTAGACATTGTTTCCCACTTTAGTTTCTCTCATTATTGCAAGCTTCTTAGATATTTCTTGAGACTTTTCTTCTGTGAGATCATAATCTTTCATTATCAAAATAGCTCCTATAACTCCCGCTATTGGCAATACAGAATAGAATATTCGCATACCAGTAACGGCAGATTCAGAAACTGCTTCTGCATCAAAGCCAACAAACCAAAGTATAGAACCACTTAGTAGAGCTGCAATTCCGAATCCAAATTTCACCATCCACCAATATACAGCTCCTAATACTCCTTCTCTGCGTTTTCCAGTGTTCAATTCATCTAAATCGCAAATATCTGCTGTCATAGACATCATGATAGTAAATAAACTACCTATCCCAAAAGAATGAAAAGGTAAAGCATATATAAATAAATAAGGTTTGCCCGGCACAAATAGGAACCAAAATAGGATGTAACCTATAATGGAAATAGACTGTGCAATGATGAATGCCTTTTTCTTACCTAATGTTTTGGCCATCCAATTAATAATAGGAATAACCAAGAAACTAGTAAATAAGGCTCCTACGGAACCGTGTATAGCTGGCCAACTCCCTGCACTGGCAGGGTCACTATTAAACATGTAATGTACAATGATTAGAAAAGTGAAAGAAGCTATAATGTTAAATGAATTAAAGATGAGAAATGTAGCAAAAGCAATTTTTTTAAACTGCTTTATTTTAAATGCTTCTAGAGCAGACGTGAATATATTTACAACACTTTTTCCTACATAAGCAGGTGTTATAGGTAGGAAGTCTTCTCTATCTAAAGTTGATTTACTCTTGAGGAAGAATGCAGGTATCATAGCAAAGAGAGAACAAGGAATAGCTACCCAAACAGAAAGTTCTCGCACACCCGAAGCTGCACCATCTGGGAACCACTCAGGGTTGTATAAAATCACCCAAAACCAAGGAGCTATAACCCAGGCAAATTGTCCGATAAACTGCGATACTGCCATAATCTGAGTACGCTCATGAAAGTCATCGCTAATTTCGTAACCCATCGCTACAAAAGGCACACTAAATATGGTGAGTCCTAAATAGAAAACCAGGGACCAGATCATAAAGTACCAAAAGTTATAATCTAGTCCATCTTGCTTATAGAGTTGCCACATAAAACTGAAAGCAATTCCCATTATTATAGACCCAATAAATACGTAATGCCTTCGTCTTCCCCACTTTGATCTTGTATTGTCAGAAATGAAACCCATTATAGGATCGGTAATAGCATCAAATATTCTTGGTGCAAACTGAATGATACCCCACAAAAGTGCGGCAAATCCTAAATCTTGGACCAAAACTATGATAAAAACTCCAACAGAAGCCGGAAACATTTGGTTGGCTAGCATCCCAAAGCCAAAGGCTATCTTTTGGCCCATTGGGACTTTTTGTTTTACGATGACTCCTGTTTTGCTCATATTTTTCGGATTTTAGTTAAGTTAATTCTGAATCACAATTGTCTGTATAGCTTGTGGGTCTATGGATATTGATTTACTGCTTCCGTTTAGTTCTATGGTAAAAGTTTTAGCCCTATTGTCTTCATTAAAAACTACTATGGCTATAGTACCATCTGGATTTTGTGCTGCTGTAGCTTGTAGATCTTTGTCATCAGTCTCCATACCTATCCGTAACGCTCCTGGGCGTATGAACTTGCTGAAATGTGCCATCGTATAGTATATAGGAGTGTAGTACACTTCGTCTGTTTCTGTGTCTACCAGCACTGGTGCTACACACCAGTTTTTAAACCAGTTAGGTCCACCTTGTTTGTCTAGCAACATATTCCAGTCTATCCATCCGTCTACCCAATTATTTAAGCATCCTATGATGTCTCTCGCATATCTATTTACTGGAGCATATTTTGGGTGAAGGTATTTATCTTTTTCTGTTGCCCAGTCCCAACCCCAGTCTGTAGCTTCTTTGCTCCAGTACCAATTATCGTCCTTCCATTTAGGAACTTCAGAGTCCACACAACCTTCTGTTTCTATAAGGTACTTATTTGGTGCTTTGTTATGAGCGTACTGCAAATCTTCTGGGAATACTTCATACGTACTTTCATACCAATGTATAGCTGTTCCGCTGTAGTACTTAGATGATGCTTCGTCTTTGTACATTTCATCTACCCATTCTTTTATTCCTGCTCTGTTTTGGTCGTAACCTAAAATTTTAACATCGTGTCCGTCTTTTTCTAACTGTGGTCCCATGTAGTCACGTACAAAGTCAGTCATCTCCTTAGGTGAGAAGTGCATACTCTCCCAGTTATTCCCATTGCCGTGTGGCTCATTTACTACGGTAAGTCCCCAAATGTCAATTCCTTCTGCTTTGTAGGCATCTAGATATTTTGAATAAAAAAGTGCCCAAGGCTCATAATACTTTGGCAGTAATTTGCCACCTACGTGATGGTTATTATCTTTCATCCAAGGTGGGGCAGTCCACGGTGAACTTATAATGTTGAACCCATCTGATGATACCGCCATCGCTTCTTTTATAAAAGGAATAATATCTCCTCTATCGTGCTCTATGGAGAAGCTATCTAAGTTCATATCATCTGCTACAGGAGCATAAAAATATTGTTCTGTAGAAAAATCGCACGAGTTCATATGCGTACGTGTAAGTGAGTATCGAGCTCCTTCATCACTGAAATAAGCATCTATTACTTCTTTGCGTTTTTCCTTGCTTAAGCCATTTAGCAAGTGAGCACTAGACTGAGTAAACGAGCCACCAAAACCTGTGATGGTTTGGAATTTTTGCTCAGGAAGAATCTTAATGCTTGATGCTGAATCGCTAGGATTGAACTCTGTTTTAGTGGTGAGTTGATCTCCGCTAGCTGATGTTTGATATACTGCTACTTCTAGTTTTTTTTCAGAATTACAGGCCATTAGTAAAAGTGATAAAGTGAATATGGTTAGTGCTTTCTTCATTTTTTATTTCAATTGTTTTACGTGTAGGAGTTCTACTTCATCTAACAAAGCTTTAAAATCTCCATTGTATGTTTTCTTTATAGTATTTCCATTACGGGTTAGGCCGTCAAGTGCTCCTTGGTTTACAAAGTCCCAAACTGCATACTTGGCTTCTCCATTTATCTTGAATAGTCCAAAGTGGTTTTCAGAACCACCTGCATTTTGAGCGTCTTTCCACTTTTCATTGAATGCTTCAAAATAGAAACAAGAGATGCCTTTTTCATTAGTCCAATCTCTCATCATCTTGTAGTATATACCTTCTTTGTATTCATCGCATGCTTTGGAACCGTTACTGCCATAGAGACCAGCAGAGGCACTAGCCCATCCTGTTTCACCTATGTGTACTTGTTTAGTCTTATCTATGCTGTGAATGTATTCTACAGAGTTCGCATATTGCTTTTTAGCATAAATGATGGCTCGAGTCATTGCACGATTTACCGCTGTGTCTTTTGCTAAGTGAAGTTCAGATTCAAAGTTACCCCAAAACACAGGGTGATAATGGGTGTCGTGCATAGGGTAGGTGTGAAGGGAAACATAGTCTACCGCTTTTATCAGGTTTTCTAAGTCCTCACAGTGATAGAGTGTATCTCCACCGCCCCAAGAAGCAAAATTATCCGAACTTGTAATCCAAAGATCTTTGTCTAGCATTCCCTCTTTTTTGAGACCCTGTAAGTGGTTTACCCATTTTAGAATAACATTGGGTTGTACAAAATAACTTGCGGCCCATTTTACCATTGCTTCATTGCCTACGGCAAGTATTTTTACAACATCAGGATACTTGTTTGCTAAATCTGTTGCACGAACTATAGCAGCAGCATTAGCCTCCTCGTTTTCTATATCGTGATTTGGTGTTTGGTCCGTCCATGCATTTTGACAATCTATCCAGATGCCAAGCATGACATACATTTCGAAATCAGGATTTTCTTCCTTCATCTCGGTGATGGCTTGTAGCAAATTAGCCGCTTGCATCAGCTGCGTGTTATACGTACGTAGTACTTTGATTCCCATTGCAGATAATATCTTCAGATCATTTTTGAGCTGTTGGATAGTAGGTTGGGTGTCTCGTGTATCTTCTCTGTATCCACCATAGCATATTGCTTGGTAGTCAGGATTTCCTAATATTTGAGAAGCTGTTATTTTAGTTGTCATCTGAGATGCAGTGTCATTTTTGGTTTGTATGCTGTTGCAAGATGTACATATTCCTATCAATACTGGGAGAAAGCAAAGCTTTTTAAATATGTATGTCTTGACTTTCAATCTATTTTAAAATTGACTTATCTAGTTGGATGGTAATTTGCTGCACCTCACCTATACGTTCAAAAATCTGAGAACTAGTTGCAGAATCTAGTGTTAGATTATCAAAATCTTTAATGCTTCCATCAGAATAGCTTACAGCAAGCTTGTTGCTATCAGCCATAGTATAAATCACAGGAACTTGGCAGTAGGTGAAACAAATTGAACCAGTTTCCATTTCTACTTTGTTGTTTTGTAAATTTATATCTACATAATTGAATACACGTGGCTTGATAGTGAACTCATCTTTTTTCAATAAACAAGGATTAAAATAGAGCTTAGCATCTTTCACAAAAACACCTAGCTCGCCAAATCTAGATAAGACGTCCTCTTTTACTTGACCAGTCATACCTGGCTGCTGAGCTCCTTTTCCTCCTGGTGTGTGCGAGTATGGATCTGTAGGGAATGCTCCGTAAAGCTCTGGTGATTTGTGCACACCTATTCCTGCATTTATCTCGTAGTAATGCTCCAATAATTTGCCTATTACTTCTGCACTTTCTTTTTCTTCATTAGCCTTTAGGCAAATCTCTTGTACTGCAAGCAGCAACTTAGAAACCATGTGCCAATAGATAGATCCAAGGCCTTCATAGCCAAAGAATGTTCCAGACCTTCCAGTAAATGCCTTATGATTGAATACTCCTTCGAATATTTGTAGTACCTCTTTGGTATCTTTTTCTGAGCTAGATAATTTGTCTAATGCATCTTTTACATCATTGGCATTTTTGAAGTTGCCATTGAAATGAACAGCACCTTTTAGGTCTTGGTCCACAACTGATTTGTCTCCTTCTTTTATAAGTTTTTGGAGTACAGTTGATTTAGCTACTTGATCTGCAGGGATTGTGTTTTTAAACATAAATCCAGGAAGATCTTTGTTTGGATAGAGGATATAACTGTACTGGTCTTCTCTGAAAAGAGCACTAGCTTTCAGTGAGTTTAGTACTTCTAGAGCCTCTTTAGAAGAAAGGTAACCCGAACTAAGAATAGCCACCTGACCTTCTAGCATTTCGCTGAGGTCTGAGATAGATACTTCGTTATCATTCTCCACGGTCATTAGGTTGTAAGCGTGATACAACCCGTCTGTACGCTTATTAGCCGCTATTGTGTGGTCTATGAATTTGAGTGTAGCACTCGTGAACCTTTTTAATCCATTAAATGAAACGGTACGTTTCTTACCCCAGAAAGATTGCTTGTAAATATGCTTTCTATAATCACTACCAGCATCTCCAAGGCAATCCATTATGACACGTCTATCTGAGTCATTAATACCGCCATCTAGCATATATTGGTGCTTTTCGAAAGTAGTACGTATTCGTTTATAAAATACAATGAGCTCATTGGATAAAGCTACACG
>Ga0115007_10003103_pt1 | contig 10136 bp, 6 predicted proteins | sample ArcOceMetagenome_2_FD_87166 | JGI IMG/M metagenome (GOLD analysis project Ga0115007, IMG submission 87166) | Marine eukaryotic phytoplankton communities from Arctic Ocean - Arctic Ocean ARC135M Metagenome | ecosystem: Environmental > Aquatic > Marine > Oceanic | place: Arctic Ocean | collected...
CAGTGAATTTAATGGGTGGTAGAGCGGGAGCGGCCCGAGTGGCGCAAGCAATTGGGTATCTCAACTAACTGATTTGTACACGGGCACAACTATTAAAAAGAGTTTTTACAATTTAAATTTATTAAATTTTTGTACGAAGTTGTTCACTACTCTATCTTATTTTTCGTCCTTTTGACCAGAGACATTTTGACTTTCAGACTGTGCCAGCAAAGGCAAAATAAATCGAAAATTCTAACCAGTATCGATTGAACGGTACTGTTACGCATTCGAGGTAGATCTACCGGGTACGTGAACTACCTGTACGGCGTCGCAAGAGACCAAATCATCCAAGAATCCAAAAGGAATTGGTACCGTTACTGCTACTACAAGAATCCAAAAGGAATTGGTAGTTACTGTTACTACGCATTACACAGGTACCCCCGGCATTACCAAGGTAGATCGACGTGGATTACGGCCCCCGGCATTACCAAGGTAGATCGACGTGGATTATACGGCGTCGCTAGAGACCAAATCATGTCCCTCTCCAACAAAAAAACCCTTTCGTCATGGAACGTCTTGAAAACAAAATTCACCGACCCCAACATTAACCCATCGGCATTGGGGCAACGACGGTCTTCCACTGGTAATTTAACCATCACCACGAAATTCCAATCACCTCGATCTCGATCAGGGTCCATGCATTCCCACCAGTCCCCCTCTTCGTCCCGTCGATCGTCCCGTCGATCGTCGCCCAGAAGTCCAAAACTATCGCGCGCCGAAGCTAAAAAAAATCTCTCGATCTACAACACCGGACAATTAGATATCATGCGTCGTTTCATCATGATGGCGGAACACAAACATTTCTTGTTGGCGTTTTCCGCATGGAAAGCGTTTTTGCTTAAACATCGCGAATGGGACGCCAAACGAAAAGCAAAAGCAGCCAAAAGAAAAGTGATTATGATTGCCCAGGCCCACCCACCTGGAACTCGCTCCGAAGAGCACATTGATGAATTGGGCAAATGGATCAAATACAGTGGACCCAGCATCTTTAAAAAATTACTCAGACGTGAAATCGAAGACGTCTGTCAACATGTAAGTACAGGTTCAATGCGGCATGGGAATTCTTGTTGTGGGTGATTTGTGTTGGTGTGTTTCTTGGCGCAGGTTCAATGTGGCATGGAATTTCTGTTGTCGGTGATTGTGTTGGTGTGTTTCTTGGTGCTCTTGGTGTTCTGGTGTTCTGGTGCTCTTGGTGCTCTTGGTGCTCTTGGTGCTCTTGGTGCTCTTGGTGCTCTGGTGCTCTGGTGCTCTGGTGCTCTATAGTGCTCTGGTGCTCTGGTGTACGGGTACATGTACAATAGGTTGCAATACTGCTTTGTCACTGATCTTTCTCTTTTCTCTTTTCCCTTTTTGTCTCTTGTCTCTGGTCTCATCTCTTTTTCCATTTTCAATCTGGCACTCCCTCTCAGATGATTTCTAAAACTTACAAACCCAAAGAATTGTTGTTTTTGCAAGGGCAAAAAGGCCATCACTATTGGATCATCATACAAGGTCAAGTGAAAATCTACATTGAAGACAACAAACACGACGAACAAGTGAAATTACACAATTACACAAATCAAGGAACAGAGTGGTGCAACAACGTGCTGGAATGCGACCCCAATTGGTTGGGCAGAGAAGTAGCACGCATGAACGGTGGTGGTTTTGGTGAATTGGCATTGTTTGAAGGAACTGGGTTAAGAAATGCCAGTGCTGCGACCAGTGGGGAAGAAAAAATTGAAATGATTGGTTTGCCCAAACATATTTATTTGAGAACCATTTCCTACATGCACAGAGAAGCATTTGTGACAAAACGAAAAATTAATTTTTTGAAACAGTTGCCATTGTTTCAAACTTGGAGCCAACGCAGAGTTGTGGACACCGCGTACAGCATGGAACGCGTTCATTTTTCCAAAGGATCAGTCTTGGTGGAACAAAACAGTGAACCCGGTTGCCTCTTTTTCATCGGTAAGAGTTGACTTGTTTGTTGTCGATTTCACACAGTTGAAACACATGTTTCATTCGCCCCTCACCTTTTTTCTTCTTTTGTCTCTCAATTGTTCTTTGCAACACCAGTTGTTGGTGAAGTGAAATTGTTACGACTCATGGACGACGATGATGTACATGATTTAAACAAGACACACAAAAAAAATAATGGTGAGGACGGCGATGGCACGAGAAAAAAAAAACAGAAAAATAAAAATAGTATTTTGAAACCAGTCGTGGGTATATCTGGATTGGGCGATCGAAAAAAGGAAGGGCATGCGAATGGTGGAAAAGAAAGCAACGACAACCAAACAACAAAAAAGTACACTACCCACAAGAAAAACAATCAACACCATGGTGTGTTGGACACATGGCGCAACAAAACACTTCGTGACGATAAACACAAAAAGAACATTCCCGCCTCGGGCATTGCCGTGGATGGTCAAACAGATGAAGATGCCCCTCAAACGACGACCACCACTTCTTCCTCTGCCAGCAGTGAATCCCCTTTCAACGGGGATGTACCGACTTCGTTGCAAGTGGTGCGCAGCATTAAAACAACCCCCGTCAAAAAGAAAATTGTGTTTACAAGCCCAAAACACACGCGAAGAACAAAACCAACGATGGAATTGTCCGATCTTGGTAAACGTTCCATTTTGGGCCTGATGTCACCAGGTAACATCAATCCTACGCACAAATGCACCGCTGGTGGTCTGTTCTGGGCACCCGGGCTCATTTTTTCTTTCTTCTTTTTTGTTTCTTTTTTGCATCTTTTTTTGTATCTTTCTTTCCCCCATCGTTCAGCTTTTGTCAAAACCAAAACCGCCATTCAATCTTTATCGTCTTCCACTCGAAACGATGGTTCCATTGGTGATCATTCCAAAAAAGAAATAGCTAAATTAAAGCGGGTTCGAAAATCCATGTTAACACCTTGGACAGCCATCGCAAGTCAAGAAACCGAAGTATTTATTTTGCGTGAAAAAGCATTGGTTCATTTCTGTGCCCGTTCAAAAGGCACCAACATGTTCAATGTGTTGGAAGAAACCTACTACCGTCGTTTGTACAGTTATAAAAATCGTTTTCGAGCAGCGCAAAAAACAAACTCCTACCATGGTTTGTTGCCTTTGGCACGAAAAGCTGGACCCTTTTCACCAATGGTGGAAAGAGTGCCCGAACAAGACAACCAAAGCAGTCCGACCAAGAAAAAACCGGGGGGCAGTAACATTTACGTCCCCATGCCTTCGTTGGTCTCGCCCGATCGGCAAAGCAAGTATGGAAAATCTCGTACAAAAAAAGAGAACAAAAGCAACAAAAAAAAACACCACTCAGTGCATGGCACAGTGATGGGGGATGGACAAGGTGACGAAGAACAAGACATGTTGGACACCATGCGAAAAAGGAACATGGAAATGCAGAAATTAAAAGATCGGTCCAGTGCCACGACCAACAAAAAGCAACATTTTAAATTTGGTGCCGATCAACAAAACCGAAGAAGTGTTGCCTTGGATTTGGCCTTGGACAATTGTTTGGAGTTGCATTTGAACGAAGAACGAAAGAAATTTTTAGAGTAGAGAGAGAGAAGTGAGAAGAAGCACAGTAAAATACACGTGCGCAGTACACGGGGTACATGTTTGGAGTTTGTACATGCATGACATAGTACATACATACATACATACATATGATAGATGACAGATACAAGTAACATACATTCAATTTATTTTATATATAAAACATTCAAAAATACACCTGTAAGAAGAAGTCAGATCATGTTCATGCAATTAAATTTTCATTTTAATGTACATTTGTAACTACTGTGTATTTTAATTCTACTATCTACTACGTACAAAGCGGTGAAGCAATACAAAGCGGTGAAACAATGCGGACATCAATTCGTTCTTGCAAATCGTTCTTGACCAATGCGGACATCATTCGTTTCATGTTAATGTTTATCGCTGGGGGCCAGCCTGGCCAGGTCGAGGACATCGAAGACAAAAGATCCGGTGCGCGATGAATGAATCGATGAATGAAACCACGGCGGTAAAACTGAACTAAAACGAAAAAGACCAAAGCAAGACGCAACTCACCTACTGGGCCATAAGTAACCAAAAACAACACTACAGGACTCTCCACAAACATGAACGTTGAACTCCTTCGAGACGTGAATTCCGGTGCCGCCGCTTTGCCTCTAATAATTGCCCAACAAAACTTGATTTCGGCCCAACTCCAAACCGACGAGTATGCCCGTATTCTGGAAGTTCAAAAAGCCAATCTTAACCATGCCACATCCATGGCCACGGCGTTCAACCAACCTGGCATGACGTCGTTGCAACGACGTCGATTGTTGCAACAGACCATTGCGGCCACCAAAGTCGACCGGTCACTCATGTTGGTGGAGCAAGACCGTCGAGGGTCATTGGGGCATTTTAAATGTGCCACCTGCACCAAAGTCAAACGTGGGGTGCCCCACAAAGAGTGGTTGCGTCCAGAACACATGGTTAAAATGAAAAACACATTGGTGCAACAAGACCCCGAGAAATACAATTATTGCAGTTGTTACGAAAAGATCAACGCCAAGTGGCACAACATTCATCACCATTCCAAATGCATGGATTGTTTGACCATTAAAACGAGTGGTCTGATGCCCCTGCTGCAGTGCGGGCACCGCGTCTACTGCAACGTGTGCATTGAACGTCATGCTTTTTGCCCACTCTGTTCGCGTCGGTACATCGCACCCAAATTTTTACCCAAAAATCGTTTGCACCAAAGCAAGTATTGTTTGAAAGAGGAAGAAGTGAATGAGAAGTGGCTAGCGATGGGGGTGACGAGACGGGACCAAGAACGAACAAAGAGGGAAAAGATAACAAGGTTGGGGAGGGTGAAGCATGACATTGTACATGGAATCAGGGTGGACGGGGCCGCGGGAGGTGGACTGGTGTTGGAATCGGAGCAGATCGTTTCGTACCGCAGTCGAAGGAAGTTGGTGCCGTGGTTGTCCAGAGGAAGGAGGGAACGGTTGAAGATGAGGACAAAAAACGGAGTGGGATGGGGTGCGAAGAAGCACTACTAAATGAAACGAGGGTCGGGGTGTTGTTGGAAGGGTGCAACATGGTTTGTACAGTTTCCTTTTGTTGGGTTGATCGGGCAAGCGGACCACAAAGCGTTTAGTCAACAGAGCACCTTTTTTACAAAACAACGCGTGTGTTAGTAATGTGTACATAAAAGATCGCCATTAAAAACAAGAATGTTTTTCATTTTGTTGTACATAGATGGGTGCCAGTATTGTTCCACTACACTACAAAATGACTATCGTTCGATCGATCGATCATCTTGGGTGCTACGAGGGGTTTTTCGATTTCTTGCCGGCGGTGCTTTACAATTTCTCCTGTAAAAATTTGACGGTCTTGGAGGTGATTTTCTTAAGTTTCTGTGAAAACGACGAAGGCAATCCTTTCAACTTGACCGCGAAACCAGATTTGGAATGGTCAAAAGACGATGGTTCTGTTAGTTTTTCAATCGCGAGTGGGTTGTTTTGTTGCAAGTAAAGCGCCGTGGGTCGGATCAACCCCAGCGATTTTACAAAATCCTTTTGGCCCGATCGCAGGATACGATCGTGTGAGGAACCTTTGGACTTGCCGCCCAGCTTTTTGGAGGCGGCTGGCTGTTTACGGGAGCGGGAGTTGTTACGTTTGCTTTTCACCATGATTTGATTTGCGCAGTGAGTATTGGTGCTGTGTCAAAAATTTGGAGTTTGGCAAGTTTCCCCGAAAGTGAGAAGTTTTGCAAAAAATGGTTCCAAAGGGGTTGAACAGTTGAGCTGTTAAACACCTTAACTTGATCGATGAATTTCATTATTTGGACAGATTGTTGCGATGGTACCGTTGTACAACACTTTTATATTTTGTTGATGGATAAAGATTTACAAATTGGATCTACACAAGAAGCGTTTGCCAGGTGGTTCGATTTATTTGTACCAAAAGATTATTTTCTTCGATTTGGAATTTCTAGTATAACCTCATCAAACAAAACACACCAAAGGGCTGTGCTCCTCTCCTCCTCCAAACACCACCGTGAAGAAATAATGTCAGAAGAAAGAGCAGCAAGAGTCAAAGCCAGAGAAGAACGAACGAACAAGAATGAAGCCGAGAAAATGGCAAACCAACAAGAAGCCATTCGATCAAAAAAAGCAGATGATTCGTCGAATGGGTTGGGCATGTTGATCGATGCTCATGCAGAAAAAGAACAACAGAAAGAACGGCACGCCAGCGTCAAAGGTGAAGGAGGAGAGACAAAAGAAGAAGTGGACATTCTAGAGGAGGAAGAGGAGAAAGAATCTGACGAGGAGGAATCGGATTCAGATACAACAAGTTTGACGCCAACACGTGAATTGGAACTGGATCCAGCAAGTTTGACGCCATCACCAACCCGGGAAGCACGTCTTGCAGCGTTCCTGTTGAAGAAAGCATGTTTGAACAAGAAGAAAAAAACAAAAAAGCCTTTCACTGGATCAAGACTCCCCAGAGATGCCACGGGAAACATCTTCATCCGTTGGTAAAGTACAAGGTAGGTGCGTGGTGCGTACGAGAATTCAATCGAGGCAACGTCGAAAAGAGTTGTCTGTACCGGGTACCATTTTGCACCTTGCAACACACACACAACGCACACTTGTACAGGTAGTCGTCCAATACACTGTTTTACTAGATACACAAAATATATGTATTTTATTATCAACACATTCCAAACCAACACACACACACAACCTACACCTTCTTTACAAATGGCCTCACGTACTCACCCATGGATTGCTGGACATCTCTTCCCGTTTCTGTTTCTCTTCCGTTTCCCGTTTCACTTCGTCCGGCCTTCGATAAATGCCATTCGTACTGAATGCTTTTCTTCCCCCCACTTGCTTGGCAAAGTGCACCACCCGTTGCATTTTCGACACTTGACTCCCGTTCTTGGGCCTCAATTCCTTTGTCCGCATCAATCTTTTCTTTTCAGCACTGACTTCCTCGCGCACGTTGGTGTAGGACGTGTTTAAAATGGCCAAAAAGACATTCACCAAGATCATAAAGACAAATATGATGTAAAAAAAGAAAAAGAACGGGGTCCAAATGGGGTCCACGTGCCGCATGGCTTCGTAGTCAAAATTGCCCACCATCATCTTGATCAACGTGGACACCGTTTTGACGACCGTGCTCCACGGTTTCAAATGGGCCCCGTAAATGTTGTGCCCCAGCAGCACAAAACCAAAAAACGTAAACGCAAACATGAAGGAGAAAAAAATAATTTCCGTCCCCGCCAACACAAACACATGGGTAAACTGACTCATTTTGGAATGCCGTTTCATGTACATGAAGAAGCGCATGGCGGCGACCAACACCGCCAAGGCCTCCAAAATGGTCGTCGCATCGATCAATCGCATGTGCTCGGTCAAATCGTAATAGTTTCGTCCAGATACGGCTCCTTGGTTTGGTTGGGCGGGCGACGGTTGGTTGTCGTTCCAGAGGGCCGCCACGACCTCTTTGGATTCGGCAATGTACACGGAGCGGGTGACGATGCTGCCCAAAAACAACAGGAGGGTGAGGTTTTGCTGCAGGCTCCAAATGTTGCAGCAGTAACTTTTCAACCCTTGCCGGTGCTGGCAGTGACTGGTCAATTGCAAGATTTCCGTAAAAACAATGTAGACGGTGACCAAGTACAACAACACTTCCACCACAAAGGTACCGTCGCACCCAAAGCACATGTCCAGCTTGGCGGTCCAAGTCTGGCTCGACGTCGTCCACAACCCACTGCTGCTTTGTTCCAACATCATGTGGGTGCTGAGGTACAAATTGTGGGTGGGGGAGTAGGCCGTCAATTCAACCACCACCGCCCTCGTTTTCAAATCCAACCAATTGTCCAATCGAAGTCGATTGATCTCCGTCAAAAACGACGCGCGAGTGCCGTCCATGTAATCGAAATCCACGACAAAACCGTCCCCGGGGTACGTGCTCCAAACACCGTCCAAATCGGTCGATTGACCCTTGCCACCCCCACCACTGCTCCACGTAAAGCCAGTCGTGTCCGAACTCAACGTAAACACGGTGGTGTCTTGCCGACTTTGGTCAAAATCCGCGTAGCAATTGTCGTAGATGGATTTGGCCAAGTAACTCACGGTGCAGCCACGGTTGGGTTTCACACGCAGCTGCCGGAACCGCAATTTGCCCAAAAGTTGGGCGGTGCCCTCACGAAGGTACCCAGGCACGTGTTTGGACGTGGCGTTGGCGGGGCCGTAGATCAAATCAACCAATGGACCTTCCACCCACATCCACCATTGGCTGGCGTCGGCAATGTCGTGGTAGTTCAATTGTTGGTACCAGCGGTAACTGTCGTAGCGGTTGTTTGCGCCGCTCTGGCTTTCGTCGGAAAAGTACGTCGTGGTCTCCACTTCCGTCGGCACCGCGCCGTATTCGTTCAATTTAGGCACGTAGTCTTCCCGCGCCACGACGAAAGAACTTTCTTGCAAAGGTTTTTCAAAGGCTTGGTTCAACCAAAACGCGTGGTGGACGTCTCGTTTGGACGTGAGGTAAAAGTTGAACAGCACAAACCAAGCCAAAAAGACCAGAAAATCTCGGACCAACCAACTGTTTCGCACCACGTAAAACTTGGGGTCGATGTGGTAGGAATTTGGATCTTTTTTCGAAGTGTCGTGCAAATGTTTTTCCAATTGATGGGGATGAAACATCGAGGGATTGTGCACTTCCTCAATCAAACCGTCCCAATCTTCGTCCACCTCGTCCAGTTCGTCCCCCCCCCCCGCCAACGCGTCCTTCCTTCCCCGCCTGCCCTCCTCTTTCGTCTCCCCCAACCCACCCCCATTCCCTCCTTCCTCTGTGCCGTGGCCATCCCCGTGGCCGTGGGATTGCGCGATCAATTCGGCAATGGTCAAATGTTCACGAAACACCAATTTCAACAACGGAGTGCTGGTGTCCAACGGCAACTCCGTCTCCACCAGCGCGGACGCCGGCCAAATGGCACCGGTGTTGGGGTCTTCCAAAAACGTGTAGGTTGCACTCAATCCCCAATGGGCACAGGCTTCTTCGACCAATTCATGAAAGGTAAATCCACGCAACACCGCCAACTGGCATTTGTATTCCAATCCTTCTCTCTCTTCGTACAGGACGTTGACCGAGTAGGAGGACACGGTGTTTTTTTGGGGAGAACCACCCCCCCCACCGTCCTTCTCGTTCTGGTCGTACTGCGTGGCGTTTTGCAATTCCATCAATTGATGCTTTCTGCTTTTCAACCAACGATCGTGGGTGGACAATTCTTTGTGAAACGCATCGTCCCCTTGGCCGTGGCCAGCCCCGGCTTGTGGGTTGGATTCTTTGCCACCGCCACCACCACCACCACCACCACCGCCACCGTCGGGCGTGTCGGCTTTGGTTTCCACCGTGGTGGCAGTGTTGGCTTCCAACCCCGTCAATTCCGTCCCTCGTTGGTGCGACTCCAAACTATGCCTTTGTTCACCTTTGTCGTACCCCGACGTACTTCCGTCCATCATCACGTCGCCCAATTTCAATTGAAGTTCCTGGGCATGAAAGGCCGTGTCCTTTTCGTCCATCAACGGGATGTTTCGGTCCGTGTTGGACGTGTGGTATTTTGAGGTGGAGGCACCTGGCCCTACTCCTTCGTTCATTTCTCTTTTGATTTCTTTCACGTATTGCACCACCATGTTTTGGCACGACAGGACCAATTTGGCATGGTTTTCATTCCTCAATTCTTTTCTCAAACGTTTGACCTTGTCCGACAGCATTTCATGTTCTTGGTTGGAAATTCGTAACTTTTCAATGGTTTCTCGTCGTCGAAGCAAAAGTTCCACTTTGTTGGCTTCCTTGGACGCCGAGGATTTTTTAATTTTTTTCAATTGCTTTTGCAATGCTTTCAGTTCTTTTCGGGCGGCGGCATTGAATTGTTTCAGGGAACCGACCGCGTCCTGCATCTCGGAAGCATCTGCCATCGGGTCGTGTATTCCCCGTTTCCCAAATTCAGGGCGGGCGTGTTGGTGGAAGGTGATCCACAATCCACAACCACTATGATTAGGGGGGTGCTCGCCTGTCTTCACCAGGAGTTGATTAATCACCAGAACAGAC
>Ga0115007_10003108_pt1 | contig 10130 bp, 1 predicted proteins | sample ArcOceMetagenome_2_FD_87166 | JGI IMG/M metagenome (GOLD analysis project Ga0115007, IMG submission 87166) | Marine eukaryotic phytoplankton communities from Arctic Ocean - Arctic Ocean ARC135M Metagenome | ecosystem: Environmental > Aquatic > Marine > Oceanic | place: Arctic Ocean | collected...
CAGACGAGGAACAGCAGTTCATGAGAATACTGTTGAAAATTCGATTGATGAGTTGATGAGTGGAGTGGGCTGATCGGTGGATCTGTCCTCATTTCGAATTGTGGCTCTGACAATTCGAATCAATCAAACACCGTCAATCACCTCCCCCGTGCCTCGTACCGTATCGTCTCTTCGCTTTGGTTGGTCCATACAGTGGTTGGTCCTTAGTTTTCCACACGGCCCATTTTCCAATATTCTAAGAATTTCAATCAAAAACAATGAACAATTCCTCCTTCTTTCAACGTTGGCACGACGATCAAAAACATACCACCATGACCTCGATGGATGCACATGGTGGACGTGTTGCCTTGTGTGTGGAGTGCATGGTGGCACATTTGGACGAAGCAAACTCTGAATTGTCTGATTCGTCGCGTTACGACATGTTAAATTCTTTTTGCCGTTTGTCGGCCGCCACATTTCCCATAGCCCATCCCGGCACACCGGTTGGACTTCTGGTAAAACCTCTCATGATTCTTGTCTTAGGGTGCCAAAGAGGCCGACGTGAAAAATGTGTGGCCGAATCCGCCTCAAAAGCATTGATTCGTGTCACCAGAAATGTCATGCCACCGGCACTGTTTCAGCAATATTTGCATGAAATTGCATCACGGTCGGATAAAGAAGTTGATCTTTTGTGGAGAAATATTAAAGGAATTTTGAATCAAAATCCTGCTCTGGTGTTATTGTTGACGGAACACCATCCATCAAGTGGACATGCATTTGGTCTGTTCATGTCAAACGTAGATTTAAGAATAGTACCTGCCACGGTGTCGTCGTCGGGAACACCTGGATCAATGGCCATTGGTGCAGTATCGTCCGATTGGCGATGTCCTTTTTTTTCCATTGCAATAAAATTAGCCAATGCGGCTTCAAGCATCAAAAGCGGGAGCAATCGTGGTGATCGTACCCATGGCAGTGCGAGTAATGGTACGGGAACAATACTTCCTTCCAATTGTCAGCGTACGGTTCAATTTCTGCAAGAATTTTTCATCACACATTTTGATCAATTATTGAGCGTCTTGAAACATGATTCACGGCAACACATGCGTTGCATTTTGTTGTGCATACGTTTTGTTCAATCAATAGCTTTTTCAATTGACTTTCAAAACATTGATGGGCATCGAATCCGTGACTTGACAATGGCTGTCGTGCGTTTATTTCCAAAAGTTGAAGTTCAAGAAACGGTTGCTGCTTTGTTGATTACTTTGTTGGAAAATGGTGCATCGAGCAACATGTATATTGACATTGGTGTGCCTCGAATGGTATGTGTTCATCGCCCTCATTCGCAGAGTACGCCTGCCGATGTTCGGACTGGCATTCTTTCTCTTGCTGCTCCACACCTGCACACTGAATCTGCTGCTGCTGCTGCTGCTGCTGCTGCTGCTACTCCTTCCACAACGACAACAACAACGACAAGTGCAACGGGTGCTTCCATGGTTGTACATTTTCAAACATTGGAAATATTAGAAACATTGAGTGAAACATCTCCAATTTTTTTTAGTTCATCTGTGGTACCGAGAGCAGTCTTGTATTTGTGCAAAGAGATGTTAATCTTGATCGAAATCTATTCGGGTGCAACAACAAAAGAAGATCAAATATTACAATTGTTGGTGGCAACTGTTCGGGCATTGGAAACCATTGTTACGTCCACCGAATATTTAAAATACCAAGAACAGCAACGAGGAATGGTCAGTAACCATAGCCATCACAACAATTGCAGCAGTGGAACTGGTTCAAGCGATTCGTACCCCATGGAAGATCAAGCTTTTGAAGTGTGTGTCGTATGTGCTTTCAACATGATTGATCAAATGACGCCAAGTGGTACTAGTGGTACTAGTGGTACTAGTGGTACTAGTGGTACTAGTGGTACTAGTGGTACTAGTGGTACTAGTGGTACAAGTGTTTTTCAACAGGAATACGAATCCCAAGATCGTACGTTGAGCAACGTGAGTAAATTGTATCACCAACAATCGCAACACCAACTTGAACAACCTCACTTCAATCATTCTCAACAGTACCGTGCTGTAATACCGTATTTGTTTCGTATCATTACAACTTCAATTGGTTCACGCCGTAAACAAAATGATAGCATTCTGGTCCTTCCATTGATACAATCGACAATTCAATGGATAAAACCAATCAAAATGGTAGCATCGGAAGTGTCGTCCATGTCACCATCAATGGGTACTACCAACAAAGGGTTGGTTGGTTCACCTTCATCGTCATGGTCCTCGTCACAAACGTCTTCAAAATCAGCACCATTTTTTTCACATCACACGACGACGACTCCAACAGCGACTGCCCAACAAACACCGCTGCCACCCCCCCCGCCATCGACCGAGACACTGGCGTCGGCGTCCCTCTTGTTGGGTGCTTTGTTTAAATTGGAATGTGACTCAGCGGGAAGTGTTCAAGGAGTAAAACCATCAACGTTGGAATTGGGAAGAACTCTTGGTTTACGATATGGCAAAGTTTCACCACATGAATGGTCGGCACAATTAGCAAGTGCTGTTGGATTTGCATTAAGAACGATATTTGTACGAATGAAGCCACATTCCGATGCACATGGTTCCTCTTCCTCCTCTTCCTCCTCTTCCTCTTCCTCTTCCTCCTCCTCCTCTTCCTCTGCCTCTTCCTCTTCCTCTTCCTCTTCCTCTTCCTCTTCTTCCTCAACCTCTTCCACTGCTCTTCCTCGCCTTTCCTCATCCTTTGTATTGAAAAAATTGGCTTTGGAGATGTTGAGCGAGCATCGAGTCATTGACATGTTAATCAATTGCCACGACAAAAACATCAACAAAGGTATTGTTTGGGCATTTCACCATTCAACGGGTTTATCGGAAGTCCCAAACAATCGACATATTACCTGTTTGACTTCAAATTGTCCCATGGAATTAAGAAACATGATTACTTACATTGTTGGAAATGAAAACGATTTCTTTACCACCACTGTTTCATCTGCTGCTGCCGAAGAACGTGATGTTGCATTTAGCATCTTGTACTTTCGAGATTACCGCGGTGGTTTAAGGTTGGATGAACACGACTGCCGCTGTATTGCTCAATTCATAGTCAAAGCTTCGGCGGCAACGGAAAAATTATGTACACCTCGTGCGATTGGTATTGCGGTTCATTTACTGGCAGGTGCTCACAAGCGATACGGTAATGGAATGACTGGTCAAAACATCGCGGCCATATTGAATGCACATGAAATGAAACAACCCGTAAAGACAGCTGTTTCAACATCTTTTGATATTCTATTTCCAATGCACGACGACAAAGTATTGAGTGACACCATACGTGACGCAACTTTGTCAATTGTTATCAAATCAGCACCGCAAGAATTAATATTTCGGGAATGTTGGCGTCGTTTGAAACGTTTGTGTCAACATACATCTGGTTGTACAGAAGATATGAATGTCATGGACGACATGGACAACATGGACAACATGGACGACATGGACGACATGGATGACATGGAAAATATGAACAGCTTTTCTACTACAACTCGGCACACGTACCACAATTTTATGCAACAACAAAAGTATTTATGTTTGATGTTAGCTTCCTCGGTACGATTAGTTGAATGTTTTTCAAAAGCGATTGAAGTGGTGGATGTTAATAAAAGTGGTGAGGTATGGGAAAAGGGTGTGGTTGGTCTTGCGTTGAGCAATGTGCCTGTTCTTTGTGGCATGGTGCTTGGCAGTATGGTTTCCACTCCTGATACCATGGAAGTGCAAGTACAGTGTTTAGAATCGATGATGTCTATTGTACCGACTGTCAGACAGACTGCCAACAACACAACCACCACCACTACCACGACGACTACCAAAAGAGTCTTGCACATTCTATTAAAACAATTATTAACCTTTCAAAAGTATACATCCCCCAGTACCCATAAACAAATAAAGAGCAAATCATTGGAAAGATTTTATGAATGTGCATCTTCAATAATAATGCAACAGGAAAACAATGGAAGCGAAATTATCGTTTGTGCCTTAAACATTTGTAGTTGCATTGACATTGTTGGGCATGTCAAAACAAATTCAAACTTGGTTGATTATTGCGGCAATCAATTGTTGCCCATGGTAGAAGCACAGAATACACAATCGCAACAAGCGCAACAACGTGTTCAGACAGCTGCCATTGCTTATCTGGTGAACACATCCATGTTAGCAACTCGTTCTTCCGTGTTACAAAGGCCGTTGCATCAAAAACCACCCTGTCCATTGTTGTTGTTATTGAATATGGTCAGTACAACGAAATGCAAGAATAGGAACAACTTGACAAAATCTTCATCATCAAGTGTTTTGGACATGTCAGTGTTGCATTTGATTTCAATTGGCTTGTCGATTGGATGGTGGAAACCATCGTTGCACAATGATCCATCGTTGGTGCCATCTTTGTATTTCCATAGCATTGAACAACTTGTTTTTCCAAACATCGCTGAAAGAACTCATATGACTACGTGTGCCATTCAAATTATATTTCATTTGATGGCATTGACACGTTCGTTTTTAATAAACGGTGATACAAAACAAAGGCTTGTAGCGAACGAGATCACAACGGAACCATGGAAATATTTAGTTTCTAAAATGGGGGTTGAACGCTTAATGTCTGAGTCAATGGACATTGCCTTGAGTGTACCCCCAACAATGGTTTGGTTTGTATGTTGTACAACAATTAATATGTTGGATGCTGAATCACACCATGAATTGATAAGTATTGATTTAAAAAAAATTTCAAGACACTTTCAACATTGCTTGGAATGTGTTCATTATGATCGCATGTGTCCATTAATGTTACTGTTAATGATACTTCAACAAGCCAATGAACAAGAAACTAAAGATCAACAACCAGCTGTTGCACAAAGCGATTGTTTATTGGAACCAACAATTGTACATCAATTGAAAGAAGTGGTGAAAGTATTGTCTGGTTTGAATGGAAGTGGTAAAGAGAATGACCAAGAAGATAGCGACGAAGAAAATCAATTGGAAGAAACAGATCACGAAGAAGGAAATGCTCCATTTAATTTTGAATTGTTAAATGGAATTTTAGTCAATACAGACAATATACCCTCTTCGTCATCGTTGCCAATGTTGCAATCTTCTGATATCACATCAGGGGATGGTTTAAATGTGCTATCTTTGTGCATGTCAGCACTTCAATCGAACAGTGTGAAAAGACAAATTCAATTTTGTTGTGTTGTAGGAAGATGGTTGTTGCAAAACAACGAAGAGGAGGATGGCCACCATAAATTATCTTTGCTTCCAACAAGAACAAAAAAGTCTGAAAAGAACAACAACAGTGCTGACGTTATTGTTCACAGTAGTCGTAGTAGCGTTGCGTTGCCACGACCTGGATTTCATGTCTGTACAAAAAATAGTATTAAACACACAAGCAAAAAAAGAAAAACAACATTCCTTTAAATTTAAACTGTGGAGTGGGAAGATGATGGTCGTTACAGTACGGTTGGTACCCTGCTGTATTTTTACAAAATGTAGTACATGTGTGTACAGGTGGTACCCACATGTATATTATTGATTTTTACTTTCTCTTTCCTTGTGGTACTTTCTACCGCGGGCACCTGTACTACACGAAGACGGTATTATTACGGTCTCGTCTTCTTTTTTTTAACATTTTTTAGTGTTTTCAACAATACATCTCTCAAGTGTTTCGCACCACTCAATAAATCTGACATCAAAACAGCAGATTCTCTTTGCCTCAAAACAGATAGAATTGCCTGTGCCGTGTTTTTATACTTACTTGCAATTGCATTATCACGGCCAATGCTGTTCTCTTCTCTAATATGTTGTGAACAACAATGGGCAAACAATTGATGCTCAATCGACAAAGCAGTAATTTCTAACATTACATCTTGAGGAGCACCGTCTGTACCACCACCACGACTTCCACCTCCACCACCACCACCACTTGCCTGAAGAACCACAGCATCCAATTTATTGCCGCGAGTCGAAGAAACATGAACGTTGCTGGAATGTTGGTTCAAATGTGTTGCCATTAACATCTTCTTCAATTCATTTCGACAAATCATTCTTTCATCTCTTAACAATATTTGTACGTGACCGAAAGTATCGTCGTGGTATTGGTTGGCAGTACCACCGGCAATGAACGAACGCATGCCTTTTAAATATTTCATCGTATGTTTCTTATAATGCAACAATGCATTCGCATGTTTCATGTAAAACATTTCTTCGTCGTTCAACGATGCACTCATTGAAACGAACAATTTTTGATTGTTGCTTGAATGGTCTACCTGCTTGTCTGGCCGTTCATTTTTCCCATTTAAATTCAAAGAAGAATATTTTTCAGAAAAAAAAAGCCACAGTATTCTTCGACGCAATGCTCCTTGTACATGTTTGCCATTGTGCCGATAAGTTCCCACCGTTTCTGGGACGGACCGCAAAAACCTATTTTTTACCATAAGTGCTATTCTGGGTTCCGGTGCCGTGACCCCCACTGGTGCCGTGACCCCCACCATTGCTGTTGGAATGACCTTTTGTTTCAATTGAATGGGTGCTTTCGCAAGTCGAGCGGCTGCTGTTTTGGCTCTTGCAGCCGCAGCAAGAGCCAGTGCTTGGGTGTACATATCTGTAGTGGTCGTTTGTGACGTAGTCAGAGCGTTGCGTTTGCCCGACAGTGTAATTACGACTGGCTTTTGTACATCTGGATTTAGAGTGTAATCATGTTGACCGGGTCCTTTTATCCAAGTAGGTACAATGCCATTTGGATTGTTGTTCGAAGAAGAAGAGAAGGAACTACTGTTGTTGATGTTGTTGCTGCTGCTACTGCTGTTGCTTTTGTTGCTGCTGCTGTTTCTGGGTGATATTATCAAATGATCGGGTATGTTCAATCCGGTGGGGTTGGAAGAGGCTGTGGATGGCGGCGAAGGGGGCGAATAACCACCAAACATTTGATCGTTTAAACTGTCCCTTTTCTTTCTCTTGATACCCTGTTTGCTGCTGTTTCCCATAGCACCACTACCATCCTCCTTTTTCTTTTTCCGGTGTATTTCTCGGTTCCTTGTCCAAGAAAGTGTTGGTTGAAGACGAATCGTTTCACGTACGACGTTTCTTTTTGGTGCTAACCAAAGTCTCGCTTGGCTCGGAATGATTGTTTCTCTCATTCCATTCGCACTGGGAAGCAACGAACAATGGAATTTTTTAGACAACCCACACAAGACACAATGTTTTTGTTTAAACACATTGATTCGTGTACATTGCCCACATCTCCACTCGCCAGTAATGTTCATGGGTACAGAACATCCATACACAGCCCCCGACAAAAACGACAACGAAGATATATCAACCAGCGGTATTCGCGGTGCTCGTGGTACGAGGGGCACTGCACTCAATTGTTTCAGTGTAACACCTGCATAGTAAATCGAGGTCCAACCATTGTCGGACCTACCTTTGATAAAAGAGGACAATGCCGACGGTGTTTCGTAGATGTTTTTGTCGTATACAATTTCACCTGTTTCAGTAAGATCTGCAACGTAATCAATGCCTTTGTAGGAAAGGCGCAATACAGCTGCACCCGGTTTCATGATGAAATCTTGGATCATTTCTATTACCGACAATCGTTGACTTGTTGCTGTTGCACCACTAGTCTTACGTTTGCGTTTGGTTTTTTGTGTTGCCATTTCTGTTTGTTTCACTTTCGTCTCGTTGTCATCAACGGCGACGTTCCAAACACTGGTCTCCTTCATCGATTCCTCGCCTTCACCAAGTACAGTCATTTTTTCTTTCGAGCAATCCAGCCATTCTATAACACCATCATCTACGTATTGAATTTGATATCTATAGCTATCATTTGGATCCGTGCACAACACAATAGCATTGTACCACGCTTTATCCAAAGCCCAGTAGACCGATACATGGTAACCAACTGCAACTTTTGGAGGAAGAAGCGGTGTGGATCTCGACGTTGAAGAGGAAGCAGCAGCAGTGGAAGTAGAAGCAATCACCTCCTTGTCTGCGTCCTCTGCGTCCTCTGCGTCCTCTGCGTCCTCTGCGTCCTCTGCGTCCTCTGCGTCCTCTGCGTCCTCACTGCTGCTTCGACTGCCACTGCTGCCATTGTTACCTTTTTCGCTTGCAAGTGGGACGTATTCAACGGCTGGAGCAGCCCGTGGTGGTGGTGATAAAGCAATGCAGGACATCAATGCTGCTGCTGGAGTATGAGGGTCCACGGGTGTTGGTGGTAACGACAACGAGGAAGAGAAATGGTGGCGAGCACGACGTGGGGAACGTGCACGACCACCACCGCCACCGGACCATGATGGGTTAGAACGTCGGTAGGAAGCAACCATTGCACGTAGATGTACCCATTCCACAGAACCATCCGCGTGGTAGGCTAATTTATTTTGTTTCGTGCGTGGGTTGTACATACCAACTCTTGCATTGGCCCAAATCTGTTCGGGTGGCAACCAAATGCAAACATCCCGGCCTGTAAATTCATTGGTACGGTTGGCCTGTGTATGATTTTCACAAAAGGCGGTCAACAACACCAATTGTCTTTTTTCGTCAAATTCAAATTCCATGTAATAACCAGCATTTCTTCCACACAATGGGTGAAACATATTGGAACACCCACGATGTTTACATTTGATCACAGCTCCGTTGTGGGCCGCCTTGCATACAGCACAGGACGATTCGTACCGCCAAGATTGAATGTGATCAATAGTAGCAACCGCACTGGTGTAATTGCTGCTGCTACCACGTGCACCAATGGGTTCCATTCGAATGGGATCGACAAAAGTTGCTTCCGGCACCCAATGTGCACAAGCAATATGGGCCCATCGCCCATCTGTAGTGGGTTTCATGGCACCACCACGAACAGGGCACAAGATGCAACCATTCACAGGAGATGATAACACCAGAGGGGCCGCAGAGGTAGTGGAAGGAGAACCAGCAGCAGTTGTTGTGAGTGTACCCGATGATGAAGATGATGACGACGACGACGACGAGGAGGAAGAGGAAGAAGAGGAGGAAGTCGATACCGTCGAAGCAGCAGATGTTTCTAAAAAGATTTCGTGCAATGGGGTGTTTTTTCTTTTACCACCATCATCGAAATCAATGCTGTATTTTTGATTGGCGTTGATGGCGGCAATTGCACCGGGGTACAACGCCGCTGCTTGCCGCCATCTGGCAAAGACACGTGTGCCAACCACCAAATCTGTGCTTGACAAGGATGATTTGGTCGCAACAGCGGGCAAGGATGGCAACGGATCGTTGAAACCCAACATATGACGGCAGGGGCTGCAATACCAAGAACCAGAAGGGACAGTAGCAAGGCCGTAACATTCTTGATGCACGGCAACGTTGCATCGATCACAAAAGACAATTTCGTTCCCGGGTTCTCTTTCATGGCAACATGCGTTGCAGACTTCACCCACAAATTTCAAAAAATCTTTCGGGGTTCCTTTGAGAGACCGAGTGTTTCGAGTGACGGTTGGTTTTGCTTTCTTTCTTTTGGGTGTTTTCTGTTTCGTTTTTTTCGTTTTTTTCGGGGGTGCTCTTCTTTTGTTTGATCTTCTTTTTTTGGACAGGGGTGGTGGAATAATTTTATGTTCACACGTTCTAAATATGCATGGTTTTTTTAATGTGCCTGGGCCACCGTTTGATCTTTTATCTTTGCAGTGTTTGCACGCGTTGCATTCTTTTGCCAAACATGCTTGGCATGTGCCACATCTTCTTTTTCTTCTTTTGTGGGACGAAGATGCCGAAGAGCCAGCAGTGTGTTCTTCTTCGTCCTCCTCGTCGTCTTCCTCCTCTTGGTCGTCGTCTTCGTCGTCGTCGTCGTCTTCGTCGTCGTCGTCGTCGGAAGAGTGACTGCCCTCTTCATCGTCGGAGGATGAATCTTCCGAAGAACTGCTGTCTTCGTCACTCGTTTTCACTGCAGTGGTAGCAAGACCAGTCAAAGCAGAAGACGACGACGAAGAAGACGACGAAGACGAAGAAGACGACGAAGACGACGACGAAGAAGACGACGAAGCACTGGTTCTTGGTTGTACATTGTCTTCGACACAGACTGGACATCGCCACATATCTGGAACATCGTTCAAATCTGTCAAACCAACA
>Ga0115007_10003111_pt1 | contig 10124 bp, 4 predicted proteins | sample ArcOceMetagenome_2_FD_87166 | JGI IMG/M metagenome (GOLD analysis project Ga0115007, IMG submission 87166) | Marine eukaryotic phytoplankton communities from Arctic Ocean - Arctic Ocean ARC135M Metagenome | ecosystem: Environmental > Aquatic > Marine > Oceanic | place: Arctic Ocean | collected...
CGCTCATCGACCACCTGACCTACCAGTCGTGTTATTCTCAATGACAGTTTATTTCGCCACGTCGAACATCTAACCACGTAAGTGCAGTACATCTTCCGTTTTATTTGAATACCGGAATTTTTTGTCGACGCGTTTACTTATTGATAAAGAGAATGAAGTACTCAATTCTTTCTTAAAAACTAAAACCGGAAATTTTTGGTGCCTTTTGCTTCTTGAATTTATACACTTTAATACTGTACCAGTCGTTATCAATTCACTCGTTGCTACGCTCCTTTCATCTTCATTCCTTTACTTCACATACTGTACTTCACATACCTGCCGGTCGTAAGCAGAATTGAGAATTTTTGGTTTATCATTTTAATCACCGAAATGCATGCATTCTTTTCATATATATGTTTTTTACATATCATCGCTGGTTAAAAGATACCAACACGAGGTGAACGGCACCACGAGTGATGATTGAAAGCATTCTTCGGACCAGAACCATACGGTGTATTGTAGAAGAAGAATTAATGCCATAACTTCACATAATAACACAACACAACACCAACATTTAATTACTCAACAAACGTAAACGTAGACATAAACGTAAACGTAAACGAAAACGTAAACGTAAACATAAACGTAAACATAAACATAAACGTAAACGAAAACGTAAAGCAACGATGGTGATTACCAATTCTGATTCCAATACAACTCTTGTGAGTTTGAACAATAATAATAACAAGCATTATGAGGATACAACGACGAAAGTACAAGTAGACGAAACTACAGGTCTTCTTCGATACGTACAAACTACGGGAGGAAGGCATGCATCATCATCAACTGGTGGAACTCCTACGGAATTATTGATTTCTATACCCGAAGATGATGCAGATGATGGGATGATTGAAGAAAGTTCTCAACAGCAACAACAACAACAAGAATCGCCTTCTTATGTTCCATTATATCTTCCTTCGCTTCAACAATCTGAACCATCCGATAATGTTGATGAATATATATCACGAAATTACTACGCAAACGATAGTGACGTACCAGGTTCGAATGTATTAAAAGAATCACGGAATCGATTATTATGCAATAATAGTTATGATAATAATAATAATAATAATATTAATAATAATACTTCACCAAAAATCCGTTATTTCGGTGAGAACAGTAATAATCAAGAACAAAAAGAAGAACAGCAACGTTTACTTTATGTTGCACAAGGAGAACGTGCAAATGCAACAACGAATCAATATGATATTATTATGAGTGATAAGGCAACAACGTGTCATATTATTGCATTTCGTAGTAGCACTTCTAATAGTAGTAGCACTTCTAATAACAATAACAACGGCAATGATAATGATAATGATAATGATCTACCATTAACATCATTAACACATTTGGATGGACCACATTATGATCAATGTATCCGTGATATGATTGATGAACATATTCATCATCATCATCAATCTAATCAACAACAATCTAATCAGCCAGTCGATAATGAAGAAGAGAAAAAATGCAATGATGATGATGATTACAACAATGGTACCAATAGTAACAATAATAATAATGATAATGTGATTACTATTGAAATTCATATTATGGGTGGATTTAATGATGATGATTCATCATCATCAACTATTACAAATTGGTTATTACCTATATTAGCACAAATTGCTAATGAATATAAATTGGATCAACAAGCACAACCAAAAGTTCAAATGGTTATAAAAACATTAGTTGTTTCATCATCGAATAATCAACAAATACAACTCAGTAATAACAGTAACAGTAACAGTAACAACAGCAATAACACTATTATTAATAGTCCAATCGGACGAGGATTAGGAATTGATTTACGAACGGGGGAAATATTTTTAGCCAAATGTAATACTCATACATGTGGTGGTCCAGTTCCTGTCTTACGATCGGTACGGTTATGGTGCCGAGAACACCAGCAACATCAACAATTAAGTGTTGTTCATACAGTACAAGATGTGAATAATTTATGGAACTCATTGAATATGAATATTTCACAGGACGATCAAAATAATATAAGAAATGAATATAATTTATTTTGGGTTCAACCAATTGAATTCAATTCATGTAGTATAACAAATTTTGATTCATTACTTCAGTTGGAAGATGATACATTATTACAGTATACATCAACATCACCTAATGTTGAAGAAGATGGTTTTTGTTATGATGTACGTTCATCATTACAATTTTTAAAATCACAGTCAAAATTTATATTCAAACAATCAAAATTCAATCAACAACAACAATTTTTTTGTACTCCCAATTTAAATGCTGCTCGACCTATGGTATTTGCAAAAAAAAAAAGTCCAAGTACTACTACCAGCAATGATCTGCAACAGCAACAGCAATGGAAACAACTTCCACTGTAATAGATTTTTATATTTTATTTTTAAAAGAAGAAGAAAAAAGGAAACAGTTTTTATAGCACAACACACATACACATACACATACTGTACACAAATTTTTGAATTAACACATAACATAACATAAAATTGGACTTAACTATACATATATATAAATACTATTAGGCATTACTGTACTAGTAGCACTATCATTATTTAATCTATTATAATATTGTTTTTGGATTGGGTATACTGTGCTAGGAACTACTTTAGTTTTAACTACCCAATTTCTTAACTATCTTTCTGGTAAAGTCACGGACTGAAGTTATAGAGAATAAAAATTCATAATCAATCAACATAGGTATCAAATAATAATGCTACCTCGTTGTTTGTTGTAAGATGCGAAGTGCAGTAATTATCGCTAACTACACCACTGCCGATCATTACGTTGATTTTGGGGGATTCGATCTTTTCTTTTAGTATTCTTTTTATATCAATTTTTCCACGACTGACGGAAGATATCTTGAGAAGAATTAACGCAGGGTAGTTTTGTAGTGACAGCCAAAACGGCAGCCAAGTTTTGACAACACAAACATGCATACATACTGTACGCGTACAGTACCGACATATCTCATAATATCTTCTGTTCCTCCATCCCAGAGGAAGAGTTTGAGAGTGGTGACATACCGTAGGTGTCTAACTCACTTGTCGCACTCTACCATACGCCAGCCATCGCCCAAGTTCTTGTCCCAGGCCAATGGTAGAGTGGCGTCAAAGAGGGAACACGATAATTCTGATTTACGTCAAGTCCCATTGTCGCATACGATATAGATTGTACGCCATCATCGATCAACCGGATTTTGTGTATAATAATTTAATCTTATTTTTACTGACCGAAAAACAAAAACAAAACAAAACAAAAACCTAAGCAATCAGCGAAAAAATAATCATGGTAGGATTCGGTTCGAGTTTGCGTATGGGTCGCCGCACTGGATGGGAGTCGGCGTATCTCGATTACGAAACGTTGAAATTGCTTCTGTCACAGATCGAGGCTGTTTACGAAGAACGTGAACAGCACCAACGAGGCGCGATGGGTTCCTCTGATGGATTTTTTACAAGTAATGGTGGAGGTGGTGGAGGTGGAGTTGGTATAGCCGATTCGGAACGAAACTACAACAGCAACACTGAGACTAAAGATTATCGCGATGAACTTTTTCTTGAATCAGATTCCGATATAGCTTTCGCCTCGGAGGTAGATTTGGACGATGATGATAGTGACGAAGACGAGGGTGATATCGATGTTGAACGAGCACTGGCTGATGACTCTTTTGAATACAATTACTCTGGTATCACTGTCTGGGAACAACAAGGACTGGGACAACATCACATGCATGTTGATCCTTACAAACATGAAAACACAGAACCAAGAGGATTGTCCACAACATCTGTGATGGGAACAATGTCAAATCAGAAACCCCATCATCGTACACCGTCTGCTTTTTCTGTCACGGCATATGGCACTACCACGCAAGGTGGGATGTACGCGTCATCGAGCGACGAAAATGATGATTACAACGCAAATGATTCAGATTATTATGACAAATGTGCTCCGTGGTCGACTAGCAGGAAAAAGAAAAAGGAAAGCCAGTCATCGTTCAAGAGTAAGACGAGCAACAACAATAGCAAGAAGAAAAAGAATCACAGAGGAACGAAACAAAATCGTCCTCATCGTCACCATAAGAAGAATACCGGCAGTACTCCGCCGGATGCCTTTATCGTCGAAAAAGGAAATTCAGGATGCGAAAACGATGACGATGATGATGATTGTGGTGGGGGCAACAACTATTACTACTATAATTTTGGTGGTAACGATGAAGGTGACAATGTTGGCAGAAGCGCTATCGGTGGTGGTTTGTTTGGGGGTGGTAGGACGGGCAACCGTGAAAAAACAGCTGAAGCAAACGAAGGCTCGTCATTACTACAAGACCCACCCATGACGCCCACGCCAAAGACCGCCAACTACGCAACAAAACCATCGACTAATATTGCGACTGGAAATTTTGTTTCGTTTCCAACACCCCGTAAGGAACCAGAGACTGATGGATATGGGTACGGGAGTATGATCGACTTCAATACTAATCAGAACAACAACACTCCTTTGGAATCAGCAACTGGATCGTCAACCGGTACTCCACATGCTACGATGAAAGATAATACCGCCGCCAACAAGAAAGATGAACGAAAGATTCGATATGAACGCGAACGCCGTCGAGCTAGGAAACAACGCAGGAAACGACGTCTTATTCATCAACGGAAAGAACGAGAAAAGACAGTGCCACCCCATATCCGTATTGCTCACGCAAAAGCTCGGGCTATCACAGAACGATTCTTGGGGTTGTTGCGTGCTGAAGTTGAAAAGGTTGCATTGTTCGCTCAAGCTCGGTTAGATGAATTGGCTGATACCGCTGGTAGTCTCCGGTTTTTATCGTCGGACGAATCGATGGCTATGACGGCAACGTCCACTGGTGCATACGACTACCCCTTATCGGATGGAGGAATTCATCCATCGGCATCATCGTCGTCAGACGAAGGAACCGGTGGTTATCACCACAATCACAAAGGAGGATTTCCTTGGTCCGATTCTTCCTCGGACGAAGGAGGTAGCAAGGAAAGCGGTACCGGACGGCTGAATCTTGCCAAAACATTTTCTTCGGCTGATGGATATTCCACGCACACGGATCCTCGAGGGAATTTGACAACAACAGGTTCGTCATCTTCGGCTCCCTTTTCGAATGCATCATCGGCAAAAGGAAGAAGGGGTCCAGGACGTCCCGCCTTTACCGAAACACAAGAAAAGTTCGAAGCTACCACACGTAAGATCGCTCATTTCCAAGAAATTCGAAGAGACAGATCCATCTTTCAACGGAATGATTATATCGTAGGGGAAGATTTGCTCTTGATATCAGCAGTTGACGAAGCAGATGCCTTCTCAGCGGTTGGCGTAGAACTTTTACATCTTCTTAAATACATCTGCGTAAATTTAATTGCCGTACGAAAGATCTGTAAAAAACACGACAGGCTGTTGATGAATAGGATGTTGGGGGGATATTACCATCGAAAGCGAACGACGAGATCTCAAGAGGACACTACATTAGGTGGTTTGATTGCCCACGTGGCTGGAGATATCTACGAGGCCCATCCCGATCTCATTGGTCTAGTCAATAACGGCAAGCTAATCGGTGTATATGACTTGAAAATCCAGCAACTGGCTAACTCGAGAACTGTAAAGGTAGTTTCATCGTGTTTAGCTTTAGCCCTGTCAGAATACGAAGTTTCGAGTTTAAGGGCTGATGCCTTGGCCAAATTGAATCCTGCGTTAAAGAAGGGGAAAAGGGCGACAGCTTTTTCTCAAGATCAAGGAAGTTCCAGATATAATTGTCTGAAGAACACATCGCAACAACACGAAGAAACGATTGCTCTTTTGCAGGATCACGATTTGTATGTTGGATCCGACGACGAGCACGGCGCAGGACCTCCGTCTACAACATCGGGCCTGTCCCTGTCGAGACTCAGATATGCTGTTTTGTCTATAGTAAGTAAAAGGAAAGATGTTGCTCTGTATTCCTCGATATTGATACATTTTCTGTGTAAATACCTGTCTAGCCTCTTTTGGTTCATACGGAACTTATCCAGTGTCTTTTGTACAAACCATGATTAAAATAGGCTGCTCTTCGGGAAGCCTCGCGAATCAAGTCGAACCCCTTTTCAAGCTATTTGAGTCGGTCAACACTAGCGTTCACAGGTCAAGCGATAATTGGGGAAGGACTCGATGGCTGCTCTAGAGATACACTCGACGTTTTACTTTCGTATAATCCTGATGCTGCCTTATTATTAGATACATCGGCTATCTACGAGGGTCTGAAATGTGGACATTGGCGAAAGGCATCTATAGCGAGCGTAATGACTTCATCCTTGGCCGTTGCTCTCATTCTGCCATCTTCTGGACAGTCACCTGCCCCTTTAAAGATGTCCTCAAGAGCAGTCCACGAAAAAGAGGCCATTGTGTCCAACGCATTTGGTATTTTGCCTCCCAAATCCGAAGGTATACATTCAAGGTCGCCTCTTGAAGGAACTGGTTTACCTCAGTCAATTTTTCTACGCATCAGTCGATTTACGGACCTCCCTCCCTCCATATTACGAGCAAATCGGCTGTCGCTGTTTTTATACAATGTAAGTTCTCGAAAAGAAAATCGTACTTTATCACCGCTGATTTCTTCTCACAACATCTTCCATTCTAGGCAAACTATTTTATTTCGCATCCTACATCAGTGACCTTAGTATTGGACTCGGATGATAGTATTGCTTACTCGGCCCTCATCATCGGAGCCCCTATTTTTTCTGCTATAATTGTTGCTGCAATACACTGCCATATTCTTTCTGGGTATACCACGAGTAAACAAACGAACAGTGAGAATATAGCACTCTTTCGCTACCTGCTTATATTTTCATGTTTAAGTGCCATCGTTGGGAATATTGTGCAGGTTTATGGGATTGAAAATGATTCCATCTCTTTAACGGTAAGCGATAATTGTTTTTTCCTATACATGAGATTCGCCTGTTATTGGAAGTTTCTAACAGTCTGCTTTTCTCCTATTCTCCCGTTAGATTCTGGGAAGATTCCTCATGGGTTTTGCCGCAGCAGAAATAGTACATCGTCAATTTGTGATATGTTTTATTCCTGTTTGTTTGATCGTAGCGGAAAGCGCTCGTTTGATGCAATTGCAAGTGACAGGACAAATATTTGGACTTTTGATAGGATCTTTAGCTGGAAGGTTGATAACCACAAGATCAGAATTCAATTTAGGGTTTACTACAAAAAATGAGAATAGTTTAGGACTAGGCAGAAAGCTGCTTTATAAAGAGGAAAATATGGACCTTCCCACTTCAGAACCAACAGCACCACTCAAACAATCACAATACATTGTCAACGGGTCATCATCAACAGTACCTGTCACATTCGCTCCTACGACAAGTCAAACGAAAGGTATTCCAACGTCATCACTTTCGGGTAATACCACTGACAATCCATCAACAACACCGGTGATAGTATCTCTAAACAAGCCAACAGGAAAGCCAACAAGTATTCAAACACCGTCACCTTCATGTAATATCGAAACATCAATATTTATACCATCCCAATCTCCATCGATGTCGACAACTGGCGATCCACCAACATTACCTACAACCAAGCTAACGAGACAACCACAAGATATATCGCCCTCGGTTCTGCCACGAGAACCATCGGCTGCTCTTAGTGTAAGTTACGCCCCTAGTTCGGCATCGTCTACCTTTCCTACCGACAGTTCCGAACCGAATCCATCTAGAAGTTTCTTCCCTTCATATACTGATATTGATAACCCAACAAAGAGTCACGTACCAAATATGTTTGGCAATGCCCTTGTTATGGAAACCTATGAGCCATCAATACGTCCAAGCTCCTTGCTGGATATGGTAGCATCGGGAAATGCACATAATGACCCAGACATCAATCAAGTTGAGCGACTAACTGCCGCAAACTGGTTCATGGTGCTTCTTTGGTTAATCTATCTCCTTTATATCGTTTTTGGATGGAAGGTAGATATTGCATATAACGCCAGGAAGAAAGAGACAGGTGGCGAGAGTACCGCTGATTTTGAGGGATATGCTAACGAAGAAGTGGACAGTTCGGATTCATCTACAGAAGAGACGGGTCTATTATTTCAAAAGTCTTCGAAACTGAGAGAGATCAGTGTTGAAGGAAACTACAAAGAAGTCGAAACATTGCTTCCGTCAGAAAGCCCAAGCGATAGTCGAAAGGGTGCCGAATTAAGGAGCCCAAGTCGAAAACGTAAACGAAGATTTAGAACCTTCACCAAGCGGGTTCGCAAACTAATGCTGTACAGCATAGCTATCCCCGTTTCTCTAGTTTTAATTGTATGCACCGTATTTGCGCAAGAGGTTCTCTTTTCTTCTTGTGCCCTTATCACCAAATGTTATTTCCATTGGAGAGGCTCAGTCACTGGTCTGTTCCTAGCTTTACTGTCGGTGATGCTTTTACCAATGGATTACGTCTGTGAACAAATCACAAGAAGATACGAGGAACGGTCGACAGTCAAGGTAAGTTTGTTTTGATTACTTCCAATGATTTTTAGTCAGCTATTGTCCATGGTCTCACTTTTTCCTCATGTGATAAAATGATACATTCAGCGGAGCATATTTTTACTTGGACTTGGACTGCTTGTAATGGTAAACTGGGGGTCTCTATTCGCTCTCATACCCAACATACAAAATCTATTTAAAGAAGATCACAGTAACCGTCATCACCAATATGATTGGATGTTAGGAGTCGCGCAGTACTCCATCGGCTTCATCATTACGTTTACGGCCTTGCGATCATTAGGAGTAGCATCGCGTTCTATGCTCAGTAAGGTATCACCTCCGAACTTGCAAAACATCGTGATTAATTTGGGAACTATTGTTACGTTCGTATCATTATTTTCCCAGCTGTTTGCGAACTTATACATCGCTTCGATTGTTTTGTCTCAACGAGAAATCAATGTTGATATTTTGAATTCTTTACTGATGCCAATTTTAATTACAACTGTAGTGGTGTACTATCTTGTTCGAAAGCACTACTTCTTTTTGATGTAAGAGCCGGCTTGGAAGGAAACTAAAGAATTTTATAGAAAATTAAATTGTTTCATCTTTATTTCGACCCAATTATATCATAAGATTTTCCTACATTAAGAAAAATGATTAAATTCGGATTTATTATTTGTTTTTGCGCTATATTGCTATTGTATGATTAATATATTGTTATTGATGCTGGCATTGTTCATCTCTTACGCAAGCGCCAGATCCTTCACCTTATCATCGTCATCATTAGCTATTAACATATTGAGTTTGACCATGCATAACGTTGCTAATCCCAGAGCACATGAACTGACACCGAGTGCACCGTTTACGCCCAAATACTTGACAAACATAAAGACGCTCACAACCAAAATGTTTAGGGGGATACCGAACAAATTCATAATAACCGATCGATGAGAGTCAGGGACGTATTTACTTCGTAACGTTCCGATAGAAGGAAAGTACATACCCACACACGCTTCGAAGGCAAAGAATGACGCGACCAGCGGAAGTAGACCACTGGATGCCGATGCTGTTGAGACCGTATATGTGGCAGTCGACATGGCAACGGTAGCGACTGCTAACATACCCGCGGTAACACCTTCGGTAGTTGGTCCTTTCATCTTAGCAAATTGACCAAAAAGTGTTGACCCAAACAAACAACACGCCATAAAGGTCGAAAATACCGTACCGTACGGTGTCCCGGCACCATCTCCGAAGGACTTGGCAACAGCTTTAGCAATTGCTGGTGGCCACTGCAGCACAAAGATGTACATAGCAGCCTCAAATAGACTCTGAACACCTCCGACCATCATAATTTTCGGATCAGCACGAATGACCTTAATAGCATCCTTGATGGATGGTTTGCCACTTTCTTTTTCTTCGTCATCCTTCGTCGAATCCGATGACGGCGACGATTTGGTTGCTAAATTTTCTTTCCACAAAAATGACGCTAATAATCCACCAGCCAGTAAGAATCCTGTCGATAATTCAAAGGGTCCAGTTGGACCACGTTTAGTTGCCGCCAAACTCGCCAATTGACCGGCAATAATCGCAACGATCGAATCGCCAGCG
>Ga0115007_10003112_pt1 | contig 10121 bp, 1 predicted proteins | sample ArcOceMetagenome_2_FD_87166 | JGI IMG/M metagenome (GOLD analysis project Ga0115007, IMG submission 87166) | Marine eukaryotic phytoplankton communities from Arctic Ocean - Arctic Ocean ARC135M Metagenome | ecosystem: Environmental > Aquatic > Marine > Oceanic | place: Arctic Ocean | collected...
CCCCTGTTTCTGTTTAGTTGTGACAGCTTTGGCTTTCTTACCACCTCTCTCGCTCTGGGTGAGCGCTGCTCTCATGGTTGCCTCAGTGACATAAAGAGCACCCGATGAGAAAGCTTTATCCTCCCCCAGATCCGATTTGAGATCACCGGTAATCTCTTTAGCCTTTGCTATGAGCTTTGACATTAAAGGACCTGCATCGTCCTTCTCGGATTTAGGTTTATCCTCGAAGTGGCGCAGTGCTGTCTCAAATCGCGTGCCAGCGTTTCCAGTTCGACCGGTCAGTGCACTTATGACAGGCGATCCATGGTGATACCACACGAGCTCAGCTCCCATGTCATCGGCCTGTACAACTAGTTCAGACAGTTTTTCGAGCTTATCCATAGGATTGCCCTTTTTGAGCTGTTTCGCGACTGCTTCAATTTCTTTCAGCAGTTGTCGCTGGACAGCTTGACCAGTTGGGTTAATATGTTGTAGGTAAACCCACAACAAACCCATCCCGTCACCCTCATCAGCTTTGAATTCGATCTTATTGTCACCAAATGTGTCACTGGCTAACAATATCTTTCTGGCTGATGCCTTGTTGGGTTGTTGGGACAGGAAGGAACTCGCGAAAGATTTATTCTGTGAGTCCCTCACCTTGAGATAACTGGCATCCCACGTCTCACGCTCTTCAGCATTCGACTTATAGTGGGTACCTGTCTCGCTGTCCCAGTCTCTGAGCATCCTCTTAACCTCTGGGATGATCCCAAAGTACTCATGAGCTGCCTTTTTAAGCCATTCCTCAAGGTCGAGAATAACCTTCATCGCGTTAGTGGTGTTACCCATCTCAACCAACTTCATGGATGGAGTTTTCTCAGGAATGAGCTTTTGGGCAAGGGTTGCCTCGGATTTGGTAGAGTCATAACGAATCACAACATCCATCCTTATCTTCTGGGCTTCCCTCATGGCATTATCCCTGCCCTTAGTCAGCTTAGCCCACTCGGGGTCCATCATCAAGTCCATGGGGGTCTGCACTTTACGCATTCCCTCCATAGTCTCATTGATCTCTTGCTCAGCCCTAAGGTAAAAGTCCATGGACTGATACACCTTCAGGTTGAACTCGATGTCGGACTTGTACTCCTCGATGCATTTTCTGCGTCGGCTAGAGGTTTTACCACTCTTGCCTTCGGCAGTGCGTAACGAGGTGAGCATCTCGGCGCAGTCAGTTTCGTGCAAGGCAAGCTTCCGCTCACACTCAACAACGAGCTGTGCTAGATCGCTCTGACTGCTGACCATGGCATCGACCATCTCGTCGGGGACTTCAAGCCCATTGTCTTGAATGAGTTTGATGCAGCCCTCAACAGGCACAACACTTTCGATGTGAGCAATGCACTGAGACTCAAAGAGCTCAATGGTATCGCACACTGTGCTGGTGATGATCTTAATCATCCGTTCGTTTGCATCATCCTTCGTGACGGTGCCGTCATGTACCTTCCGGATGAGCTTACGGCAGGATAACATTTTCTTTTTATGCATTTCAGCCATAGGGCCAAACTCCTCCTCGTCGTCCAACCATCCTTCGTAGATGGTTGCACACTCAGAGACACCCATAACCGCAAGAAGCGCAGCCTTAAGATGAGCTTCGGCGGCTTGTGCCCTCGCATCATCCGCAAGGGTAAGCTGCGTCCGCACTGCCTCCAATGAGGCCGGCTTCTCCGTCCCTGGCGAGGTGGCGGCCATTTAATATGGTGAATGAGGGACGTTGTGACTAAACGTCCCTCACAACTGCAAGCGTTAAGCGTTAAGGACTCAGCTTACTTAACTGTAGCTGCTGTCGTGTCGCATATCTGGATGCATCCTCTGCAACTTGTCTGCTGCAACTGGTTTGTCACAGCATTTGCAATGGTCGCAGCCAGCGGCACGTCGGCGCTTACTCAAGCTTACGTTTAATGTACTGTCGGTCATAAGAGACATCTCTCTGCTGACCCCCCTATCGTCATCTCCTTCTTCTTTGTAAAGCTTGAAGGAGTTGCGATGTCCCCAGAGTGATTTCTCACGTTACTAGGGTGGTGGTTATCGACGTCGTTGGCGGGACGTGCGCACCAGGATCGCCCGCTAGGGATTACCTGGACTCGTTAAACATAGGGTGGCCATCCCCTCTCGCGAGGGGAGGCTCCAGGTGACGGGCACCACATGGGCCCTTCCCATCACCACCCCCCATGCCGAGTTGAGCCGATGTGGCTTTCAACACGCCAGTATAGTTTCCCACCATGGAGTACATCTAGATATCCATAAGCAAACGAGTCTGCTCATTTCAGGATAAGGTCCGCCTTGTCTATGCATACTATGGAATGTAACAGTGTGGTCCCACCCACTAAAACCTTGGATTAGACAGTATCCCCTATGTAGTGTTGATCGGTTTCCACATCTAACACTAGATAGGCACCCACTCAGTGTGTGTTACCACTTAAGACAGATCGACTATTATCGATAATCATCGATCCTAGGTGTAGGTAAAATGCCATTCATCACGTGAACTACTGTGATTGTTTTATCAATCGGATGTAGCTACGTTGTGAACTTGGGATTTATGCACGTTTATGGCGATTAGGTGTCATTGTCCTATTCGTTCCATTACATTACGTTCCATTGGGTTTATGGATTCGCTCTGATGGTCGGCCCAGGATTTGGGGCTCGCAGATTTCATTTCGATATGTCTATCTAGATTACTTTCTATTGCGTGCATCCCAAATGAGTACCATGGTCATCTCATCAGGCAAGGGTAACTCGCCATTAATCAGCTGATCGAATTCAGTGAATTTTATGGGAGCTAGACCTTTTGTAGTCGTATCAGAGATGTTATTTTCAGTCGCAATGTATCGCACAGACACATAGCCATCTTGGCATGCTTCCTTATTATAGTGATAACCAGTTCTGAAATACATGTTACCACTAGTCACAAGGTCCTCAGTGCAGAGTTTATTGGCCTGTGTATTATCAGCCCACACCAGTGTCGGGTATGTGATGAATTCTATCAACCCAATATCTGTCATGAGTTGCCGTAACCATACTATCGATTTGATTGCATAGTGGAGGGCCATATACTCGTTGTATGTGCTATTGATTCCAATGTGATTGAGCTTCGCTGATTTCACTACTAGTGGTCCTCCCCAATGGATAACATATCCGTATTGGGTTTTACCATCTTTAGGATCATCTTTATTCGATGCATCTACGAAAGCTATTGGTTGGGATTTCGTAGATCGAAAGGTGATGCCCTCATCCCTGTGTTCATGTATATAGACTAGCAGCTGGAGTGCATATTGCCAAGCTCGATCGCTCGGGGCAGACATTAGTTTGCATAGCTGACTACATGCATATGAACACGAGGGGTATATGTGTCTAACTACCCATAGTTCAGACCCTACCAGCCGTTGGTAACCTCTATCTATATTCCTTTTGACCTCGATCTGGTCTGGGGTAGATGCAAGGGTTAGTAAGGCACTCGGTGGGATGGGCGTTTTGCACATATATCTGCTAGATAGATCATTCTTAACTGCCGTTTCGAATGAAGCATACAGGTTAGCCACATATGAAGTCATTGTGAGAAGTCTCATCCACTCCCCGGTATCAGGGTTGATGATGGTTTCACGTTTAACCCCCAATATGAAATCAGGGTTGACTAATTGTGTGGCCCATTTGGTATTCATGATGTCATTTATTTCGTGCAGAATCGTTAGGTCCTGCCCGTATGCATCACAATCATCAGTGTGAATCAGCATCCATGTTCTAATACAATCACTATTCTCAGGGTCCGATGTGGAATATATCCATTCATTTAGGTCCGAGTGAAATTCCCAGTTAGCGTCGGCCATCATGTCGCCTAGGCGTCGACCTTCGATGGTCTTTGGGAGTATTGGATTGTTATAGCCCTTACCAGGTTCGACTATTTTGTCAATTACCCAGAGGCATGGGTCTGATTTACTCTGACTAACCCTCCATTGACCCTGGGAGAAATATTCACGAATGAATTTGTCTCGGCATTCGCCCCAATGCCTTCCAGCGCTAGGTAATCCATATAGATTCTTTTCTAGTACTGCGAATAGCTCGTTACCAAATTCATCTACTTGCTTGAAACCTTCAGGTAATACTATGGCTATCTTCTCCCCTTCGGGTAAGTCTGCCCATGTATATGCCATCTTTATGTCCCATGCGAGGTTATGAAGCTTCATGTGAACTAACATTGCCTGGAGAAGGCGTTCGGTATGTTGCACAGGTGCTGGGCTAAATACCTCATTGTAGTGAATTCCTTTAGTAACATTTCCGGGGTGGCCTGCAATGCAAATACGGGTTTTAAGCCTCTCAAGGATCCCATCTTTGTATTTGTGGGTTAGGGCAATCGAGCAAGGGACAGGTTTTCCCATGATTCCTGCGGCGCGCAGTTTAGCATGAGTCCAGCCGTGTGAGAACACGCCTTGATCATTTAATCCTGTAAATTCCTTATGTATGCTCGATACCCATTCCTCTGCTCTATCACCCATCAATGCATCTACCATGTTTTTAGGTGGAGGCATTTCGTGATCGGCAATTTTGTTTCGCTTTTTACCCTTAGCAGCCAACGCATTTAGTCGTTCAGCTACCTTTGCTATGCCATGTGCGATGATTTCATCATTGACAACTGAGTTAACCAGTCTATCAAATTCATCGCGGGTCATCTGGTAGGCCAACATTGCCTGACTAGCAGATAGCAGGGGAGGAGATCTATCGGAGTTATCATTATCTTCGGACTTATAGTGGTGCCACATTGCTGCTAGAGCGTTGTTTTCCCACCTCTCCTCCAATGGTAATTGTTGATTCAGTTTCTCCCTGAGTTTGCCTGAATCTTTAATCATATTCCAATGGGGTCCCCTTGGGTAATACAGCACTAATCCTTTTCTCAGGGGTTTTCTAGTGCTACCTTGGGTTAAGTCTTTAGTTAGATCCTCGATCTCGATCTGCTTCTCACCTGCGCGGATGGGCTTGGTTAGTAACCATAATCGATAATGATTGTTAAGCTCATGGGGGAGCTCTTTGTACATTCTATCGATGTTACGACATGCCCTACCCCAGCCGAATTCCCCGTCACACTCAACTCGACTTGACCACATTTCCTTTGCTTCCATCTCCTCCATCAACTTACGCTCCTCGCTATCAAGCGCAGGCGTGTCGATTGGATCAGGTTCTACAAAGATTAGTTCGTCATCGAGACAGATTCGTTTAGGGTCTATTACAGCCGGGTTTCCGTCTTTGTGATCTAATCGCCGTAATCTCTTAGCTGGACGAGGTTTAGCTCGGCGGGGAATGGTTTTCTCCACGATCTCATTCTCAGCGTTCGAGTCTCCAGCGCTCTCACTCTCACCATTATGATCATGATGGACCTGACCATCGTAGTGAGTTTCCTCCATTGCCACTGCTGAGTCACCAGGTAATGGGGCTTCAGGTTGAATCAATAGATTTTCACCTTTAGAGTTAACCACCTGATGTGCTTCCACCTGTTTAATGTCATTTTCATCGCTAGAATTTTGGGATTCAGATTCGATGTCGGCATCGCCAGATGAGATTCTCATTTTCTCTAACTGTTTCCAGTTTGAGTGCAGTGGTAAATACTCAATGAGGTCGTTACCTTTCCCGTATTTAGGGAATCTGCGAACTACGATTTCCTGATCTTCATCGCGGCTAACGATTTGGGATATGGCAGGTGGCAATTCGACTTTGGCTTCAACTACATTGGGGAGCGTTATGATCAATCTATGTTCATTTTCGGATTCATCACCTGGAAGCATTTCGGAGTGCTTATTGGGTTTGATTTCACCTAGTCCAAGGAATTGACTATAGTTAAGGCCAGTTCTGAGGACATGAGCATGGAACGATCTAGTTCTGAATATGGATTTGAGGTATGGGTCGAGGAAGCGCGTAACTTTACCCCTCTGACCTATAGCTATCCCCCATCGCACTCGTGGTTCCAGTGATGAACCTTTGACTTTCACCTTGCATAGAGCAGGAGTGCCCACCCCTATGTAGCAATCTAATTCTCTATAGACTTGGTTACGTGAAACGTAGCCGAGAAACAGTGCTTCTATGGGGCTGGCCTGGTCACCATCTGGGGGCGTGTTACCATTGATGGAATAGGGAGGGAAACGATTTGCAGTGAACATCACATCACTAGCAGCTCGCTGCCACCACGACTGTGGCAGGTTCTTACTATACAGTATCGAACATATCCCTGCCTCAATGATCTTATTAGCCCCTTCTGCTCTAGCATTATCACGTGCATGATCTTGGGGGTCTCCATATATCATATCCATCCCACCTTCTGCTTTTATCATCTGCTGCCATTCTTCACAATCTTCATCCCATACGGAGTCATTATCAGTTATGATTCTTGACACTATTCCGTAATTGATGTCGATGTATGCAGGGTGATCGCGCAATTGGCGAATCCACCTTCGACATTCGAATGTTGCGTCAGATTTAAAGTAAAGTGGTAATAGTTGATAGAACTGTGTGGCTTCATCTGTTAGGACGATTAGGTACTTGCAGCCTTCCTCTGACCTGCAGGGGAAAACTATCATGTCCATGTGCCACATGTGTCCTGGTCTTTGTTCTCTGGATTTGTCCCGAGGATTTCGCGAGATCCTTCTTGGGGCTCCTTTGAACATGTCACATATCACGCATCTTCCAGCTGGTTCGCCAGTATGGTTCATATGATTATGACATTGGGACCAGTTCATATTTTTAGTCCTTTTCATTCCACCATAGGTAAAGGCAGGCCTTATGTTCCTTTCCCCTTCTACTCGCACCACAATTGATTCAGTTACTGCAGGACAAGCATAATAGAATTCGTGAAGTTCTAAAGCTACGCTCACAGAATAGTTGTTATCGCGATGCAGACCATGTGATTTATGAGCTCGATTGTTGATGTCATTCTCCTGCAAAAGAGACATCAATCTTGATCTAAGCTCTTCATAGGTTGTAGTTTTGGTGTTAATAATGAATGGGACCTTCCAACCATTTTGACCCCCCCAATTCGTCAACATAGGGATGAACGATTCAGGACCAAAGACCTTACCCAGAGTGCGTTGCTGGACTTCCTCGGGTGGCCTGTACATGCCTGTACGGTCCTGCTTAGAGTAACCGTGGCACATATGAATGTCGTAACCTTCATTGTTATATGATTGGTCTAGACTGAACAAATATACACCGATTCCCTTGACTGTTTTCATGGAGGTTGTATGGTTTATGATTGGGATTCCTTTAGGCATTCCATCTACATTAAGTATGGCCATCTCAACCTCTCCCTTAAGGACCGCTCGAATCGTTGTTCCATCACCAGCAGTCGAATATTGTGTGTCATCTCTCTGACTATTCGTGAGGTGAGGGGCAAACTCATCATGCTCCCCTAGGTGCTCCGAGGCGCCACTATCAGCGATGGCAAACACTATGTCATTGCTCTCCCTTTGAGATATCATGGCCATACCCTGATGATCACAGGGGTATAATAGCCTATCTTTAGGGTCGTAGGGGTCCTCATCGCCTGTGGTTCTCGCATCAGGCAACAGTGGTTTAATCATTTTGACTAGTTTCGCACTGTTTGAGCGTGAGGGTAAGGTAGGTTTAATGTTAGCCTTCAACAGGAAATTGTGCACACACTCATCGATCGCGATTCCTGTACATAGAGGCACACCATTATTGACAAGATGCTGCACCCATTGGTCTAAATTGATGGGCATCGATGCTTTGTGGTGGAATCTACGTGCAAATGACAGGTAGCTCTCAGGATCAAGTGAGGCGCCCTTCATTGTCATCGCAGGGTCAGTCAATCGCGTCATACCTATAGGGTCGCCTATGCGCCAATCTAAGGTTGGACGTCTAGCTATCCCGTTAGTGGTTGCCTGGGTACAAAGCAGGCCATCCCATCCTTGGACTCGATGTGGATTAGTCGAGTATCCAGGGTCGCCTCTAAATTTCTGGTTTTCGCTATGACCAATATTTTGAAGCTTACTAACGCTAGGCAGGGTATTCGATGATGCACATGGGAGGATTTTGTCATCTCTCCAGTAATCCCCATGTACCTCACTGTCAGGAGTCGCAATGTCTCTAGCAGTGGGGTGGAATGATTTGGTAAAGATCTTTGTAGGCCACGACCATTCAGCACTTTTAGCTATTTCATTATCAATTCCAACGATTATGATTCGCTTTCGCGCTGTGGGATCGCCATATTCCCAGACCTTTAACAACTCATGGTGAACCACGTAGCCTATCAGTGCCAAGCCTTCAGTCACCTGTATAAACTCATGGCCGTCGTTGGTGTTAAGAACGTCGGGTGGAATTTCCAGGCGGACTATCATCGGGCGTGTGGCTTTGATGAAAGCGAGTTGAGCTGTAAACAGCCTACCGCCTTTTTCTCCATCAGCACCCATGTGGTCACCGAGGGCTGCATAGTTCGGACAAGGCATTCCGGATTTATAGTAGTGCATTCTATGCTCTCCTGTTGATTTACAGTCGATTAGTTTGTACCACCTCCTCCATTTGGATGCGTCGTCATGGCATGTTTGATTAGCGAGATGTGTGAACATATTGCCTTTTGCTCGACCGAGGGGAGATGAGAAGTCTTCTGACCCCCCTAAGTGGCGGAATCCGGCTATTCCAGCCGCTATCGTATCAAGACATCCTCCAACCGCATTCTCAAACACCGTGTATGCTGGGAGAGGATCGTGCAGTTGCGCTCTCGCTCTCTCTACAGTTTGGTGAGATCGAAATGATTGGAGTATTCCAGGCATTCTATCTGACATCCACAATGGCCGTTGATCGTTACGCTGCTCTACATCACTAGTACTGACTTGTCTAGGGTCATTAGTGTTGGTCGTGTCAGCGGTTGGGTTTATGATTGAACGTGTGCCAGCATTAGCTTCACGCTCTCTCGCCCTAGATCTAAGCCTCTCAACAGTCGCGTTTCTGCCCACCTTTGCTTTCAAAGCTTTACCGTTAGGTGGGGGGAAAAGGCCACTAGTTGGTTCTATCTCGTTATGATTCATATAATTAGGGATAATAGTGCTCTCGTCCTCCGAGAGGTCCCCTATTCGAGAGTATCCCTCCCACTCTAAGGTGGGTTCGACTGCACTCAGGTTTCCTTCATCGGTTAGACTATTGTTCAGATGGTTAAGCAACCACTGGGGAAGCTCTCCATCCATGGGGATTACACTATACTCAGCTGCTCTCTTATTACCTCTGAGGTTCGTCTTGACGAACTTCCAGGGGTGTGATCGCACCGATATCTTATTGTTAGGCTTGGTCTTACGCTTAGGTCTATCTATCGATTTAGATTTACCATGCTGCCCCATGCTAAACTTTAAGTCATCGTGATCAAGTAGAGGACTGAAGAAATTATCATTTGAACCGTCTCTCCTGATCGCTGAGTCGCCTACACTCAGAGAGTTCCGAGGCTCTCTTTCGCGTAGGCCTATGCCCTAGTCAGAATCCATGCCTTCGATCCGCTTAGCCCTGGCTTTCTGGATGAATGTTCGTGCATCCTTTCCAGCCATAGACGCAGCATCAAATCGAATCTTTTTGGTTGCTTTCTTGCTGTTCTTAAGTTCATGAAGCGAGGGTTCACCTTCGCTATCATTCTCTCGATCAGCAGCAAGCTTTCGTTTCCCTGCGCGCTTTGCTAGCCTTTCGGCTTTCTGCGCCTTTTTCGCGTGGATCTCGTCGGCATGCTCGGACATTGTGTCAGCAATCTCGCCTTCAAGAACCCCCGCTTTGGCCATCGCACAGACGAGGGCATGACTGTCAATTCTGGGTAGAAACTCGCCGCCATCCCTGAGTTTGACAGCTTTTCCTTTCGTACGCACCTCGAGAAGGCATGTCGCGCACAACTTCCATCGGTTCTGTTGGGTCCAGCCAAGTATCTTATGGTTGCACCCGACCTTCTGACAGTACCCTTCCTTTTGGGGCTGTACCGCAGCCTTAGGCTTTGGTTTCCCCTGTTTCTGTTTAGTTGTGACAGCTTTGGCTTTCTTACCACCTCTCTCGCTCTGGGTGAGCGCTGCTCTCATGGTTGCCTCAGTGACATAAAGAGCACCCGATGAGAAAGCTTTATCCTC
>Ga0115007_10003114_pt1 | contig 10118 bp, 7 predicted proteins | sample ArcOceMetagenome_2_FD_87166 | JGI IMG/M metagenome (GOLD analysis project Ga0115007, IMG submission 87166) | Marine eukaryotic phytoplankton communities from Arctic Ocean - Arctic Ocean ARC135M Metagenome | ecosystem: Environmental > Aquatic > Marine > Oceanic | place: Arctic Ocean | collected...
CATAACCAGTAGGTATCCAATTGGTGCAATACTACAAACATGATGCAAATATTGAAAGTATGACCTTGAGCTTGCCGGTTGATGCTCAGCGACGGAATCGACTAGAGGATTTCCTGTTTTGGTGTGTTGCACGAATAATCCACGAACGCGAGATGAAAACGGTCCGAAGTATCCACTGGGCGCGATAGCCGTAATTAGAACAATAGCAACAGCTCCCGTGACGGCAAAAACCTTTACTCGTAACATAAGAAATTCCATCCTAGTCATGTCTCGTTTCCCCCTAATAAAATCACAAACTTTCAATAGTTGGTATCCACCAAAGACCGCACACGGACCTAACTGTTCCAAGGACTTGAGTGGAGCCCAACCAACGACCGGAATTTGGATGGCTAAACTGGTACCAATAATATAAAATAATGTATAACTCAAATATACCTTTGGAGAGAATCGTCCCATGGCAACCAATGCAGCCGCATGAACACCGACTAGATTCAATACAAAAATGTATCCACCCCATGCTGCTACCATATAAAAGTATGCCAATCCAGCAATGGCACCCATCCATGCCGATTGTTCATTACGGAGACTTCGCACCCAAAAGTAAAATGTTAATAGCATGGCAGTATTCGCAATTGATTCATTGTCGTATCCTCCTCCAACACTCCTCATTAAGTGAGCTGGTACGATAGCCATCATACCCATAGCACAAACTCCACATTCTAATGCAGGAGAAAACAATCCTAATGCAACAGAACGATGTTGTTGTTTGTGTTGTTGATGGATTTTTTCATCATCATCATCATACTTATTTCCTTGGATTAAGTCGATGACCCATGTTAATAGATTAGATGATGAATTTTCAGGGATTGTACATTCGTACGTTAACAAACCAACTAAAACCGAAGCGATTGCACCAAACCAACAGGGGACGTAACAGCATACATCATTCAATGACCAACTATCTAATATATACCGTTTGATATATACGGCTGTAAATTGCATTCCAGGATAAATAGTAGATCCTACTGGTCGTCCTAATGGGTACCATACCTTGTAATCGAACCATTGAAAAAACTTTTTAGCACCATGTTCATAAAGGTACTGTACGTATTGAATATCAATTGTATTGGTGTTGCGTTGTTGTTACACGGAAAAGAGAGAGAAAAAAGAAGAAGACAATAATTAATTAATTTTCAAAAAAATAAAAATGACATAACACAAATTTGGAATTAGACATGATGTTTATTGCAAAAATAAAAAGATTGGCCGTCGTCATTCATTCTCTTCTTCTTTCGTCTATTACTTGACTTGATTTGATTTGACTTTCGTTTTCACTCTTCTCTCTTTTCTTACCTCGGTTGCACGATAATTAAAATATGGATCGAATTCATGAATGACAGGACCGTATTCATCAATAGCAGCCATCCGAATACGATATGCGTAATAAATAATACGATAAATTGCGTATGCACAAACACCAATCCAAGCCCAACCATAGACACTACCACCATAATCATCATCGTTGTTGTTATCATCGTCTTGATTGGAATCACCACGACCGCCATCATCCATTACAGCGGCAGCCGTGATAGCAGCATCATTGCTACTACTAGCAACACTAGACGAATCGCCATCATTCGATTTGTTCGTTGCCGTCGCCGCGGAGGAAGGATTTGACTTTGCCATCCTACACTACTACGACCGTTCGTTCGTTATGAAGAATATGCAATGCTTCTGGTACTGTAAGTCTGTGCTGTTTTGTATTACTACCGAATACCAGTATGAAGATCTCTTACAATATATATCCTTGTCGATTTGTTACATATGACAATAATTGTAGATAGTGTTCGGTGTTCGGAGTTCAGTGTTCAGTGTTCAGTGTAGTCATCAAATAATGCATGATTGAACGGTGAAGGAGCGAAAATTATTTATCTCCCTTGTTTGTCTTAACGTATGTATAATACTAATGAATCATAGATACGCAACATACGATAAGTCGAATGAAGATTCTGAGTCGTACATAAAACGATACTGCGCGAATAAGATATACTGATACTGTGTATATGAATAAAATTGAAGAATCAATAAAATAGTCGCAGAATCTTGATTTTGCAGAATAAAACAAAAAATGCTAGATATTTCTTAAGTAAAGGCATACTAATTACGATTATTATGAATAACTGAACTTTCTTTGTCGCAGGCATGCCTCATTTCATATATACTCATACTAGATGCTTCCCTTAATCGAACTGTGAGTGATTTCAGTTGGTTTAACTCCATTAACATCCGCTCTTTCCTCGCTGACCCCAAGTTTCCGAAGAACTTGAATCATACCCGATCGACCATACTCATGGGCCCAAAAAATCGGTCCTCTTCCATCCTTGCTTCGCATATGAGCCAATTCAGGATTAGTAGAAAGTACTGACATAAACTCATCTCGTTCAGAATTCTTAATAATTTCCCACATCATGCTAGTCTTCTCGTTGTCGTCCCATTTTTTATTGAGTTCATCAATAGTTTCATCCGGAAGTTTTTTGAAACCAGCTTGTTTTTTAGCTAACTCCGCTTCCGAAGGTTGAGAGGCTGCTCGGCTGCCTTTGTTACTGTAAAAAAAAGAGGGAAAATAGTGAAATTTAGAAAACCTGTTATATATCAATCATATCAGTCAAACTGGAAGCTGTCTTCAAATTTTAGAAAACTTACTTCAAATTCTCAAAGTACTGCTTTTGATATTCCGAATCATCATTTTTTGTATTGAAATCCTCCAATTGGGCAAAATCCTTCCTCTCAGCAAGAATCTTTTCCAAAGCAGGTGGATACTGTCCAGGGCAGAACCACGAGCCAGGCGCATCACACACGCGATTATTCTCAACCCATTCCTTCGACTCCTTCGAAACAGATAAAATCTTGTAAATACGGACCTTCCCGTACTTGCTGCGGAAAACTTCTTTCCAACGATTTGGATCAGCTTGTACACCAGAGACAATACCATTGCTATGAAGCTTGTACAACAAACTATCACTTAACTGTTCGCTTGGAATGCCACCTCGCTGAAATGAGATGATAAGCGAAGAGGTGAAAAGAAAACGAAGAATTAGTAAACCTGTGTATGTATGTAATTGACAAAGAGTGAGGGCATTCCAAGAATCGTCAGAAATACTATTTATATTACTCACCCTCATACTGAAATCTCGGCAAGTGGGTTCGGAACAAAGTCCTCTGTAAACAGAATTTGCAATACGTTTGAGATGAGGACTCTTCGCAAGATCATCACCACCGCCTCCTGCCCAGACCAAAACGTAGTCTGCTAAATGTCGGGCGATTCTGTGAGCATCCTTCTCAGGTCCTGTCAAAATCCGTCCCAAAAGAGCAATATGCTCGTGATTCCAAGTATTACCATCTGCAATTGTGGTTCTGTTACCAATACCAGTGATCTGGTACCCGTAGTCCCACCAGGCCATGATACGAGCATCTTCAGGGGTTTTGTCTCGTAGCCAAAAATAGGCCTCACGATAGTCATCAACCACAACCGTTTCTCCTGTTTGCCGATTTTGTCCCTTGGTAATGATGGTGGGATGACTAATCTGCTTAGCAATTTGATGACACATTACTTTGAATTCATTTGCTTTGGGAAGAGAATATTTAATGAAATAAGCTCCAACTCCTAAGCGAATTGCACGCACCCACAAAGGATCGGATCTTTTCACTTCTACGTTTTTAGCGGTCTCAGTTTTCTTCTTCTGAGCCTTCTTTTTCTTGCTTTTCCCATTCTTCTTATTTTCATTTGGAGAATCGTCAGCGAATAAATCATATTCATCTTCTTTTACTGGTGGTGCAATTTTTTCTTCCGAGTCACTAAAGAATGGCAATGGGCCATTCTTTAGCATCGAATCCAAGGATGGACGCGCTTCTCCAAAAATACCCCCGATACTCCATGCCCAGAAATAACCCAAGAAAATTCCACCGCAAATACTAGCAATGGGAGCCGCCAACAAGATAAGGCGTACCATTTTAAGACTGAAAAAATACGAAGCAAGCCCGTACACAATCAAAAAACTAGATGCTGGCGTGCATCCGATCAAAGCGACAATACCGAATCCAATTGGTGCCAGATAACAAATAATATTCAAATACTGAAAGTATGCTTCCTTCGACGCTGCTTGATGCTCTGCCACCGAATCTACCAATGGGTTACCCGTCTTGGTGTGCTTCACAAACAACCCTCTTACACGGGAAGAAATGGGACCAAAGTATCCACTATTGTGAAGCCAGAATACGACAGGCATGGCCACAATTGCACCAGCAAGACAAACTATACCTCGTACCTTCCATTTATTAACCTTCGGAAATTTCCTTTCAGAAACAAGCATAAGTTGCAAAGCTTGCAGACCAACAAAAACTCCAAACGGACCTAGCTGTTCAATAGACTTGATGGGCGTCAAACCAACCACCGGAATTTGCATTGCCAAAAGAGTTCCGACCGTATAAAAACTGGTGTAAGAACAGTACAAATGATCAAATGGCACCTTACGAAGAAGGAGGACGAAAAGTGCGTGGATACCGACAAGATTAATAACAAAGACGTAACCACCCCATGCTGCTACCATGTAAAAGTACATAAACCCAGTAACGACACCAAGAATAGTTGCCCTGGTGGCATTTTTGGAGGACACAGTCCATGTCCAGAACCAGAATGTCAACTGCATAGCAGTGGTTGCGACACTTTCATTGTCATACCCACCACCGACACTTCGTAACAAGTGGGCAGGAACAACGGCCATGATAAGAGCCGTAAATACGGCCGACTCTAAGGCTGGAGGGTTCTTTTGAGTAGCCATACCCCAATTTGATCCCGTCGTTTTGATTAAAAGTTTTTCAATAATTTGTTTGAGTGGTAATATGATGTGAGTTGTCACCTGAGATACCAATGGCACATCCGTCAACAAACTCTTGCTTTTTGAATCATCGCCAATCGATCGGACTGCAGTATAACAAAGTGCAGCTGTCGTTAAGGTTGCTGCAACACCAAACCAACAGGGTACAAAACAACAAATGTCATTGATCGACCAATCCGGTAGGATAAATTGTTTAATCCAGACACTGGTAAACTGCATTCCAGGATAAATAGTAGTTCCAACCGGTCGTCCTAAAGGATACCATGACATGTAATCGAACCACTTGAAGAATCTCGCTGAACCATTTGCCCACAAATACTGAAGAAAGAAGGAAGGAAGAAATTATATTTTAATAAATAACATCACCACAAATGACAAACACATGCAGTCATATATATATATATATATATATATACATACATACAAGAAAAATAGAGATGACGAGATATACAAGGTGAAAAAGAGCAGAAATCATGATGAGATTTTGAATATAATTTTTTTTGAGATTTTAACAATTGACTGTATTTTTTTCTTCTTTTTCCTTATCGTGACACTCAACTTACCTCTGCAGCACGATAATTAAAATACGGGTCAAATTCATGAATTACTCGACCGTACTCATTAATGGCATACAAACGGATATTGTATGCTTCGACACATGCTCGAAATAATAAATTCAAGAAGCAAACGACGTAAATTGCCGATGCAACTGGAGAAAGTAATGAAAGGTAAACAGCATCCATCGGTGAGGATGATGCTGCTGTTGTCGCAGTTTCATCTTCCTTTTCTTTCGAGGCATTATTTTTGTTACTTTTGGTTCCGGTCATTATGAATTCTTGATTTTTTCCCTCCTGTCTCGTAGTTTTATCGGGACACACTTGTATATCTGATAAGAATATGAAGAGATCTTGTCAAACAGAGAAATAAAATTAGAGAATGTAACGTTCTACTTCCTCTTTCTACCGCTCTTCTTTCAAAGAATCGAATCCTTTTATGCTACTCTTCTCAAGCAAAAAGGTATGTGATAATAAGTTTTTCGAAAAAAAAAATCATAAATCGTGTTCTCATCCATTTCGCAATAAACAATAAAGCATTGTTCACCGCACAAAAAATAAAGTCCAGCGTTGACGAGACAGCATTTTTCTGTGGAAACCGAATTACCGCGTGACAATAAACATCGATTAGTCGAACAAGTCGGAAAAAGTCAAAGATCAACAAGCCACAACGTCATACAGTAGACGCAGTCACCAAGAATCTTCATATCCTTACTCATGGATAGTACACTCGTTGTCTCGTTGTCGTTGCAGTACCTAAACCTTGTTTTTATTCACTCTAACGTCGTTACCATCATATTCTAGCATCCCGTTCCTTTTAACTTTTGACATAAACAACAACAACAACAATGAAGATCGGTGCCATTCTCCTCGCTACCATTGCTACTAGTGCTTCGGCATTTAGCACCCCAGCCGCAAACTCTCACACGACGAGAAACTCTATGGCCTTGAATGCTGAATCTGTACCTCTTGCCAATGGTTCTATGTCTTTCAATCGTGTCTGTCGTGAATGGCGATGCAAGTACGATGGAGATAAGTCTACATCTGAAAGTTTAGAAGCAATTTCGAAGGTATTAGATGAATGTCTACCTGAAATTTCAAAAGCATCGAAGGATATCACAATCAATCGTTTGGTATGTGGCGGATGTTTGGATTTCAAATTAATGATGACAGTTCCATTGGAGGACTTCGGAGCTTGGGAAGAAAAGTAAGTTTCGATAACATGAGCAATGTATCAATTTATTATTACTTTATTTGGATAGAACTTTCTACGCTATCCGTGATTTGTATCTTTAAAAAAAAAATTCCATGTCAATTCGATCTCATCTCACATTTTGCTATTTTTTTACAGTGGCTTTGCACCTGAAAGTGACTTCCTCGAAAAGATTAAGGCCATTGATGGAGTCTCTCAAGTTGAGACACAAACAATCACGAACATGGTTATTAACTAAGCGTATGTAGAAAGGAAAAACCGTCATTACTAAGACACCACTATGAAATGTTTGGATTGCCATCTGCGGCAAATGGATAGGAGTAGAATATTCTTTCTTTCTTTGGATTTTCCGATCAAAATACAATCAGTAAAAAAGCTAGCTAGACTGCTATTACCGTGAATGTACACGATTATGAAAAAGTTAACCAGGCACTTTCTTTTTTCCTAGTTCGTTTTATTATTTATTACAGTGTAAATTGCATATATTATATGATAAAAGCTTGTAGAAAGATTCTACAGTGAAAAATTATCAGATATCATATTCTATAATTTGCCGTATATTAGCTAGCTTACACAGGGTTTACCTCCAAATCAAGATCCTCTGAAGAGGGTCTGCTCTTCTTCTTTGTTCGGAGAGAACCAGAATCACTTCCATTGACGACTTCTGTCGTCGATTCGTCTATCGTTTCATCTGCCCAAATTTTGGAACTACTTCCTATACCCTGACTGACTTTATCAACAAGTACTTTTAACGCCTCACCGTCAGAGGATCTACGAACTTCCACAGTGTAATGACGAGATGATGGTTCTAATTCATCTGGAATCAAATCAACTACTGCCTCGTCCCCATTCTTTAAGAATCCCCGAATTAGAGCGTCGGATACAGCATCTTCGAAGAAACGCTGTGCGGCTCGTCTCATAGGTCGAGCTCCAAACTGTGCTGCATTGCTGCTTCCTTCCTCCATTACCTTCAAGGATAGTGCAGGAGAAGCAGAAAGTTTCAGATCTTGTTCTGATTCAGCTCGTTGCGTGATTTTACTCAAAAGCAAATCAGAAATGCTTGATAGATCAGTGGAGGATAACGGAGAGAAAACAACAATTTCATCCATCCGATTCAGCAGTTCTGGTTTCATCGTAGCCTCCAATGCATCCTTCACAGTCTCTGAAAGTCTTGCATAAAGTAAATCATCTTCTTGTTGCTGTTTATCTTTGTCGCTTTCGCCATTGACGAGACGTGCCGCTGATTCTAGTCGCGACAAATCCAGAATATCCCTACTACCAACATTTGATGTCATGATCAAAATTGTATTTTTGAAGTTTACAGTTCGACCTTTCCCGTCCGTCAAGATACCATCTTCTAAAATTTGAAGCAATATATTTAGAACGTCACCATGTGCCTTTTCAAGTTCATCGAGTAATACCACAGAGTGGGGTGAACTACGGACAGCCTCAGTCAACTGCCCACCCTCTTCGTAACCGATGTAGCCAGGCGGTGGACCTGTCAATCGTGAAACAGAATGCTTCTCCATGTATTCCGAACAATCAATTCGAATCATATCCTTTTCAGAACCAAAGTATGTTTCTGCTAAAGTTTTACATAACTCGGTCTTACCTACAAAAAGATGAATATAATTATCAAGTCAAAAGATATAGTTAGTGTGAGTATTTGTTGTTGTTGTTGCGTTTTACTGCAAAAGATTGCGATTCGATATGAAAACAATCTTCGATGATATTCGTAAGCTTACCTGTTCCTGTTGGTCCACAAAACATAAAGGATGCAATCGGACGTTGTGGGTCTCTCAGTCCAGACCGGGCTCTACGAACTGCACGTGATACAGATTGGATTGCTCTCTTTTGCCCTTTCACTCGCATAGTCATATTATCCTCTAATTGAACCAATCGGTTCATCTCACTAGACTCCAACTTTCCTAGCGGTATGGATGCCCAATCACTGATGACCTGTGTGATTGTATGTTCGTCAACGACTGGTAAATCCTTTTCGCTATCCCCATCCTCATCATCATCGTTTTCATCGGCGTACGCAGCATCATTTGAATATCTTTCTAAATGTGCAATGGCTCCAGCTTCGTCCATCAAGTCTATAGCCTTATCAGGTAAGAATCGATCGGTCAAGTAACGTTCTGACAATTTTGCCGCAGCTACAAGACTTTCGGGTGTGTACTTCACTCGATGATGTTTTTCATACGACGAAGATATCGCTTGTAGAATTTCTATCGTTTCCTTTACGGATGGCTCCTTGCACATAACAGGTTGTAAACGCCTTTCTAACGCAGCATCCTTTTCAATGTATTTCCTGTACTCAGATATTGTAGTCGCCCCTATTAATTGAAGCTGACCTCGTGCAAGTACTGGCTTCAAAAGATTTGCGGCATCCATCGCTCCCTCTGCGGCGCCTGCCCCGACTATGTTATGAATCTAAAATAAAATAAATGCTGATTAGATCAAGGAACTATTTGTAGTACTAACATACATGTATATCTTTTGTTGATGTCGTTTCTTTTATTCTTACCTCGTCAATGAACAAAATTGTTGGTGGTGCCTTAGGATCTGTCACCTCTGATATGATAGCCTGGAGGCGTTCTTCAAATTCTCCTCGATATTTCGTCCCAGCTACTAAGTTAGCAAGTTCTATTGAAACTAGGCGAGTACCCTTAAGACGTGGTGGACATTTCTTCGGATCGACTAACACCTGAGCAATACCTTCAACCACAGTAGTTTTTCCTACTCCAGCTTCTCCAACTAAACAAACGTTATTCTTTCGTCGTCGAACAAGTGTCCGTATGCATGAATTAATCTCCTTGTCTCGACCTTGCACAACATCCAACAATCCATCTTTAGCTTGTTTCGTGAGATCTACCCCGATTTCATCGAGAGTTTTCGTTTTAGCGGTGCCACCAACCCCGGTAACTAATTCACGTTCATCTTCTTGACTTTCCTGCAGATGACCAAGTAAGGAAACACACAAGTCAACGGAATTGAATTCTGGTTCAATCTTAGTCATCAAATAATATGCTCCGTTGGTGGATGCATTATTCACAGCTTTCGGTGGATCACCCTCTTTGTACTCCAACATGGCCAAAAGTAGATGTTGCGTTTGGATAGTATTCGATTCCATTGCATCGGCAATTGCTCCAGCTTCCTTCAATGTCTTTTGGACGTCCTTTCCGAAGGGAAGATCATCGTTTGGATCACGAGCCTTGAAGAAGCCACCCAATGAAGATTTCTCTTTTTCGGGATACACTTTTTCTAACGCGGCTGTTGTTTCCCTCCAAGTGATGCCGTATTGTTTTAATGTTCTTTCCATCGCAGATGATCCTGGCATATCAACAATACCCGCAACCAAAAATGGAAGTTCCACTTGAGGTTGAGCAAACTTTTGTGCTTGTTTTTGTGCCGTGACGATTGCACCAATACAATCTTCCGTCATACGTTCGA
>Ga0115007_10003115_pt1 | contig 10117 bp, 7 predicted proteins | sample ArcOceMetagenome_2_FD_87166 | JGI IMG/M metagenome (GOLD analysis project Ga0115007, IMG submission 87166) | Marine eukaryotic phytoplankton communities from Arctic Ocean - Arctic Ocean ARC135M Metagenome | ecosystem: Environmental > Aquatic > Marine > Oceanic | place: Arctic Ocean | collected...
CTCTAGCCAAGACGCAAAACTATCGACAGAAGAAGTACAGGAAGTTGTTGATAAGCTGAATGGTTTGATGCAAAACGGCCAGCATAATCTTAACTTTAGTGTCGATAAAGATACGGATAATGTTGTGGTGAAAGTGATGGATGGCGAGACCGAAGAAGTTATTCGACAGTTTCCATCAGAAGAAACACTTAAGCTCTCGAAGCACCTTGAAGGTATGCTAGGACTTATTTTTAACGATAAAGCGTAATGTATCATTGTATAGAGACCGGGTTCGTTAATACGATAAAGTGGTACCGGTATAGGTAGGTTAGCGTAGGAGGTTCCCATGGTAAGCATAGTCTCAGCACTAGGTGCAGGTTCTGGTATAGATACGACGAGTTTGGTTGAGCAGCTAGCCGAAGCTCAACGCTCAGCACCGCAAGCACGCCTAGATACGAAAAAAGAGACACTGGAATCGCAGATTTCAGCTTACGGGGCCTTGTCTAGTAGTTTATCCACCCTACAAGATTCGATAGCCTCGTTAACCAGCAACGATATTTTTAATTCACGTGCTGTATCTTTCCCGGATACCGATGTAGTTACGCCCAATGAATTATCTGCGAATGCGCAAACAGGTTCCTATCAGCTTGAAGTCGCCGCACTGGCACAGGCGCAAACGTTGGTCGCCAACCAAACCTTTGACGATAAAGACAGTAGTTTAAGTGCGGCAGGCAACTTAACGATTCGATTAGGGGCATGGACCTATGATGGGAGTGATAACCCAGCCAGCTTTGCTGAGAACGAATCCGCTCAAACTCTAAATATTGAAGTGTCCGCTGAGGACACTTTGCAAGATATCGCAAATAAAATTAATGAAGCTGACTCCGATGTGCAAGCGTCGGTTTTAATGGTTGATGGTGCTTACCAGTTAATGATTAATGCACCATCTGGCGAAGATAATGCACTTGAAATTACGAGTGATGATGTCAGTTTAGCGGGCTTTAATTTCAATACCGCCGATTACTCTAGTATGACTGAAACGTTGCAAGGTCAAGATGCGGAAGTAAAGATTAATGGCCTTTCTGTTTTTCGTCAAAGTAATGAAATCGATGATGTAATCACTGGGTTGGATTTTACGCTGAATAAGGCCAGTGTAGGCGAGACAATTTCCTTTACCATTAGTGAAGACACCTCAACTGCTGAAGATGAGATTCGCAACTTTGTAGATGCTTACAATACGTTTTATGAGTCAGCTAAGTCGTTAATTGGCGTAACAACGGATGCTGAATCTGATGAAACCACCGCTGGGACCCTCGCGTCTGACGGTACGGCTAAAGCGGTGATATCGCGTATTCGTAGTTTAATGACGGCCAGTGTTCCGGGCGTGGATAATTTTAATGCGTTAACTAACTTAGGGATTCGTACTGAGTTGGACGGCACACTAGAAATTGTAGAAGATGAGTTTTCTGACGCAATGACAAATAACTTCGATAGTGTTGCTGCTATTTTTGCGCCACAAACAACTTCCAGTACCAGTGCTATTGAAGTGGGTATGGGTAGTTATTCAGGGCAGGCAGTACCCGGTAGTTATGATGTGTCTATTACAACTTCCCCTTCAAAAGGTTCTTTAGTGGGTGACAGTGCGTTTAGTGCATTTAATACGGAAGGTGCCGGTACTGATTACACTTTTAGTGTAAGTGTGGATGGTACTTCGACGGAACCGTTGACATTAGAGGGTAACTTTACCACAGCCGATGAGTTACGTAGTGCGCTACAGAGCTTGATTAACAACGATGAAAATATCAAAGCCGCTAATATAGGTGTGGACGTACAAGTGGATGATGCCGGTATTATCAGCCTAGTATCACGCGAGTTTGGAAACGCTTCTAACGTTTCCATTAGTGCAAATGGAGATGACTTTGCTAGCGCAACAGGGTTATCCACAACGTCATCTAGAACCTCTGGTACAAATGTGGCGGGTACTATCAATGGTGTGGCAGCGTTTGGATCGGGCAATATTTTACTGCCGGCTGTTAGCTCCGATGCTTATGGTATTAACCTCACCATCAAGGAAGGTGCGATTGGCGACCACACGATTAATTTTTCGCGAGGTTTAGCTAGTGAATTATCTTTATTGGTCGATAGCTTCTTAGACGACTCTACCGGTGCTATCTCAATGAGAGAAGATAACATCAATGAGCAGATCGATGGTATCGCCGATGACCAAGAAGATTTAGATCGGCGAATGACAATGTTTGAAGAGCGTTTGACATCGCAGTTTACAGCGATGGAAGCCATTATATCGAGCTTGCAGACAACGGGTGATTCGTTATCTAGCTTGTTTGATACGTTACCTAATACAGCAAGCAGTAATTAATTTTTATCGTTTATGTTGGCTCTTGCTAGCTAGTTTCAGGAATATATTCATGATTAACAAAAGCGCCTTAAACCAATACAAAAGTGTAGATTTACGAGCGGCAATCGCAACGGCATCACCCAAAGAGCTAATTACCATGTTATTTGATGGTGCTCTAACCGCGATGGCGACAGCGAAAGGTGCTATCGAGAGAAAAGATATTCAGTCTCGTACCACCCAGCTTAATAAAGCCAACAATATTATTTTGGGCTTACGTGACTTTTTAGACCAAGAGAAGGGGGGGGAGATTGCTAGTAATTTAAACGCCCTTTATGACTACATGATTCGTACCTTGCTACAGGCCAACCGTAATAACGATGCGGATAAGGTGCAGGAAGTGATTGGGTTGATGTTAGAGATTAAGTCGGGCTGGGTTGGTATGGAGGTGCCAAAGTAATTCATTTACAGCGTGAAATGTAGTCACTTTTTCTGTTGATATAGCGTCTGTAATCAGGCGCTTTTTTTTGTCTGATGCTTGTAGCTGTGCCACTTATGGTGTTGCTCGATGATGATAAGTGACGATAAATTGACATATTGTCTTGAGCGAGTAAATATCTCTGCTACTATGTTTGAAATTCGTCAAAAAAATGGCATTAAGGTTTTCCAGTAAATGAGCTCACTTAGTTTTGCATCCCATGCGTTGGTTTTGTTGGTTGATGATGAAGAATCACGACGGCAGACGCTTAGTGCTGTCTTTGGCTTTTTGGGCGTGCCCCACCAAGTGATGACCTTCGTGGAGTGGTTCCAGTTGGCCGAGCGCCCCAGCGCTAGCCTAGCGTTTATCGGGCGTAGCCAATTACCTGTCTCACTTGAGAAATTGATGGCGTCCTTGCGCCGGCAAGATGTTGCCGCTTCCGTATGCCTACTAGAAACCTGGGACGATCTTAATCAGATAACAGAGCAATCGCGTGTACAGCTGTTACGTGTTTTGGATGAGCCGTTAAATGAGCACTCACTCACTGATTTGTTGCACGAAGCACATATAGTTCAAGGCCAATCACTCAATGCGCATCCTGATGAGCGGCTATTTCCATTATTAATTGGCCAGAGCCAGGCCATGGTGCAGTTGAAGCAAGTCATGTCCCGCGTGGTCGATCGTGATGTCAATGTGCTAATCACGGGCGAATCAGGTACAGGCAAAGAGCTTGTTGCTCGCAGTTTGCATGATTACTCCAAGCGCGCCGATCAGCCGTTTGTGCCGGTTAACTGCGGCGCTATTCCGCCGGAGTTGCTTGAAAGTGAATTGTTTGGGCATGAGAAAGGCGCGTTTACAGGAGCGGTCAATGCGCGTATTGGTCGTTTTGAGATGGCGGATGGCGGAACGCTGTTTCTTGACGAAATCGGTGATATGCCATTGGCAATGCAAGTCAAACTCTTACGTGTATTGCAAGAACGTTGTTTTGAGCGGGTTGGTGGTACCAAAACCGTAGAGGTTAATGTTCGTATCATAGCGGCCACACACAAGCATTTGGAAAACATGATTGTGGATGGCGATTTCCGTGAAGACCTATATTACCGATTAAACGTATACCCGATCGAAACACCCGCACTACGTGATCGTATAGACGATGTTATTTTATTGATTCAAGCACTGGCTAAACGTGCAGAAGTAGAAGGGCTTGGGCGTTTACGCTTTCAGCCATCAGCGCTTGATTCACTTCAGCTTCACGGGTGGCCCGGCAATGTACGTGAGCTGGCTAATCTGATTGAGCGATTAGCCATTATGCACCCTGACGGTGTGGTGGGGGTTTCTGAATTACCTAAGAAGTGTCGCCACATTGCCGAGCCTAAGCCAGGGCGCTATCACGCGCAAAGTCCTTTAAATTTACCTGACCATTCAGTCTCTGATGGGCTTTTAGCGAATAGAAAGGAACAGGCAGCCTCTTCAAGTTCAGTGCTCTTAGGTGATGACTCTACGGACGATGATCAGCTTGGAAGCAAAAGAATCTCAGGTGGGCAGGAGGTGTCTTCTCATAACACCGCACCTGCATTGATACCTAAATTGACCAATGAAGGTATCGACCTCAAACATCATTTAGAGCAGATAGAGCAGCACTTGATCAATCAAGCATTAGAGCATACAGGCCATGTGGTCGCGCGAGCCGCAAACCTCCTCACGATTCGTCGCACAACCTTAGTCGAAAAAATGCGTAAATACGGTATACAGCGGTTAAATGAATGACGGATCTTGAAAAAAAACAAGCGATTCACATTGCCGAATTACAACAGTTATTAACAGATACTCGTGCTGAATTAGATCAAATTCAGCGAGAAAAAGACCGTGAGGAAGCACATGGCGATTTGATTGCCATTCGTATGAAGCAGTTGTTAGATCTCCTGCCTGCGGGGGTCTTATTGATCGATAATCATGGTTTAGTCTCTAGCTGTAACCCCGCTGCTGAATCCCTATTAGGTACACCGCTAAAAGATCAAAGTTGGGTATCAGTCATTCAGCGCAGTTTTGCACCTAGAAATGATGATGGTCATGAAATCTCATTGCGCGATGGACGGCGGGTGCGTTTATTAACGCGACCCATGCAGCACGAGCCGGGGCAATTGGTACTGCTGACCGACCAGACAGATACACGGCTATTACAGTCACGGTTATCGCATTATCAGCGGTTATCAGAAATGGGGCGCATGATGGCTTCGTTAGCGCATCAAATTCGCACACCACTGACAGCGGCTATGTTGTATGCAAGTCATCTCACTAAAGATCAACTGACGGATGAACTGCGCATCAAGTTTGCCCACAAGGTCAAATCCCGATTAGTTCATTTAGAGCAGCAAGTGAAAGACATGCTGCTGTTTGCGCGTGGTGAAACTATGCTAGATGACCGCTTGTCGACAGAACAACTCTTCAATGCTATCGATGATATTTTAGATGTACCGTTGAGCCAATTTGACGCGGATTGCGAACTCGACAATCAAGCGAAGGGTTATTGGCTACAATGTAATAAAGAAACCTTGCTAGGCGCGATATTAAATCTGGTTAACAACGCCTTACAGGCCGCCGGTAATGAGTATCCGTTGAGCATAAAGGCGTTTATTGACGCTGACTATTTAGTGTTGCAGGTTATCGACCAAGGCCCGGGAATGGACAGTATTGGTGTTAAAAAAGCACTGGAACCCTTCCATACCACTAAATCGCACGGCACAGGCTTAGGTCTTGCTGTTGCGCAGGTAGTAGCTAAGGCGCACCATGGAGAGTTTGTTCTGGCTTCAGTGCCGGGTCAAGGTACTTGCGCGCAATTTAATCTTCCGTATCTACGCGTGGAATAGGGAAAAAATGATGTCGATTACGGTGTTGGTTGTAGAAGATGACCGCGATTTAAGAGAGGCGTTAGTCGATACATTGGCGTTGGCGGATATTCGCACCATCGAAGCCGAAGACGGTGAGTCGGCGATTTTACGTTTGAAAGATAGCGCTGTCGATATGGTGGTATCCGATGTCAATATGCCGGGTATTGATGGGCATGCTTTATTGGAATACGTCCGCGAGCAATTCCCGGCCTTGCCTTTTTTGTTGATCACCGCGTTCGCGCAAGTCGGTAAAGCGGTGGAAGCGATCCGTAAGGGAGCTGTCGATTATTTAGTCAAGCCATTCGAGCCAGATGTGCTGGTTGATATGATTCGACAGTTTGCTAGTGGTGCGATCATAACTGACAATGCACCTGTCGCAGAAGATGTTGTGAGCCAGCAACTACTGCAATTGGCCCGCCGAGTGGCCGTGACTGATTCTACTGTGTTGATTACCGGCGAATCCGGTACTGGCAAAGAAGTGTTGGCGCGTTACATACATGATCAATCAAACCGTTCAGCGGAGCCGTTTATTGCAATCAACTGCGCTGCTATTCCAGAGAACATGCTAGAAGCGATGCTCTTTGGCCATGAAAAAGGGGCGTTTACGGGTGCCGTTAATAGTCAGCCGGGCAAGTTTGAGCAAGCTAACGGCGGCACTTTATTATTGGATGAAGTGACCGAAATGGATATCGGTTTACAGGCAAAGTTATTGCGTGTGCTGCAAGAGCAAGAAGTGGAGCGCGTAGGTGGACGCAGTGTGATCAAGTTAGATGTTCGCGTGCTGGCCACGACTAACCGTGAATTATCGAGCTATGTTGCTGACGGACAGTTTCGTGAAGACCTTTTTTACCGCCTTAATGTGTTTCCGCTGCAGTGGCGTCCATTACGGGAACGTACCGCCGATATAGTACCGCTCGCTAAGCGATTACTAGAAAAGTACTGCCAAAAAATGAAGCGCCCGCAAGCTGCTTTCATGCCGGAAGCAGAAGCTGCACTGATACGTCATCAGTGGCCAGGTAATGTACGTGAACTCGATAATGTTATCCAGCGCGCTCTGATCCTCCAGTCGGGTAATCAAATTATGGCGGTTGACTTGCATATGATGACCGGCGCTATTGTGATTAATGCACCTTCCGCTGAAAAATCACCTCCTATGGCCGATTGCTTAGAGGTTCCCGCAGCTAGTTCAGCGGGGCCTACTACGGATTTTTTAGCAGTTGATTCCGAACGTGTGAATACCGAGTTAGTGAATGGCACATTAGGTGATGATTTACGTCAGCATGAGTATCAATTGATCATCGATGCATTGCGAGCCACCGGTGGAAGTCGCAAAGAGGCCGCCGAAAAACTTGAGATAAGCCCTCGTACATTACGTTACAAGTTGGCGAAGATTCGAGAGGCCGGCATCGACCTAGATGCTTTATTACAGTCGTAAATTGATCGAGATTGAAACTTAAGTTGCATAAAAACAGTCTAAAAAAGGCTTGCTACTACTATTGGAGGTAGCCGGATAGACCAATGTCTAATTCAGAGTGTTGCATACGGTTCTGTATAAATTGATTAACGATTCCGTTTGCCATCCGTGAAAAATAAAAATTAAGAATGGCCTTGTGGACAAATAAATAAAATAATCAAGTTAAGGGCATCACCATGAGTGAAAAAGTATATCCAGTCAGACCTGAAGTGGCTGCTGCGGCGCATATTGATAGTGCAAAATATGAAGCCATGTATGAGCAATCCGTGAATGATCCAGATACTTTTTGGGGAGAGCACGGAAAGCGTATCGATTGGTTTAAGCCGTATACTAAAGTTAAAAACACATCTTTTGATCCACATAATGTAGATATTCGTTGGTTCGAAGACGGTACTTTAAACGCCGCTTACAACTGCTTAGACCGTCATTTGGAAACCCGCGGTGACCAGGTCGCTATTATTTGGGAAGGTGACGACCCAAGCGATTCAGAGTCTATTACTTACCGCGATTTGCATGAGCGAGTTAGCCGCTTTTCAAACGCACTGAAAGCCGAAGGTGTAGAAAAGGGTGATGTGGTAACCCTTTATATGCCGATGATCCCAGAAGCGGCTGTGGCTATGTTAGCATGCGCACGTATTGGCGCTGTCCACTCGATCGTTTTTGGTGGTTTCTCGCCAGAGGCACTATCGGCTCGTATCGAAGGGGCTAATTCGAAAGTGGTGGTGACGTCTAACTTCTCATTACGGGGCGGTAAAGTTGTTCCGCTAAAAGCGAATGTTGATAAAGCGTTACAGCACGAAAAAGCAGCGGCGTTATGCAAAACCGTTATCGTGGTTAACCGTGTAGAGCAAGAGCTTGCATGGGTAGAAGGTCGCGACAAATGGTACGAAGATTTAGTTGCGACGGCATCGGCTGATTGCCCAGCAACAGAGATGAATGCCGAAGATCCATTGTTCATTTTATACACGTCTGGCTCTACGGGCGCGCCAAAAGGCTTGAAGCATACAACCGGTGGGTACATGGTGTATGCGTCAATGACACACGAGTATGTTTTCGATTATAAAGATGGTGATATTTACTGGTGTACCGCCGACGTTGGTTGGGTCACAGGCCATAGTTATATTGTCTATGGGCCGCTAGCAAACGGTGCGACTACTTTGATGTTTGAAGGTGTCCCAAGCTACCCGGACAACAGCCGTTTTGGTCGTGTTATCGAAAAGCATAAAGTTAACCAATTCTATACAGCGCCGACTGCGATCCGGGCACTGATGCAGCAGGGCGAAGATGTGTTAGGTGATTCTGACCTGTCTACCTTGCGCATTTTGGGATCAGTAGGTGAGCCCATCAATCCTGAAGCTTGGGGGTGGTATCACCGCATTATGGGTAAAGAAAAATGCCCAATCGTTGATACGTGGTGGCAAACTGAGACGGGCGGTATCATGATCGTTCCATTGCCGGGTGCTACGGCGGCTAAGCCAGGTTCCGCTTCACGTCCTTTCTTCGGTGTTCAGCCCGCTTTGTTTGATGCGGAGGGTAAAACACTGGAAGGGGCTGTCGATGGTAACTTAGTGATTACCGATTCGTGGCCTGCACAGGCGCGCTCTATCTGGGGTGATCACGAACGCTTTGTTCAAACCTACTTTTCCACTTATAAGGGTGTTTACACCACAGGTGATGGCGCTCGTCGTGACGAAGATGGTTACTACTGGATCACAGGCCGTGTTGATGATGTTATCAACGTATCAGGCCACCGTATGGGGACTGCTGAGGTTGAATCAGCACTTGTTGCTCACCCAGCGGTAGCAGAAGCGGCAGTTGTCGGTTATCCGCATGACCTTAAAGGCCAAGGCATTTACGTCTATGTGACATTGCAGTCTGGTTTTGAGCAATCAGATGAGTTGATGAAAGAACTACGTATGCATGTTCGTTCTGAGATTGGTCCTATTGCTTCCCCTGATTTGATTCAATTTGCGCCGGGCATGCCGAAAACACGTTCAGGTAAGATCATGCGTCGTATTCTACGTAAAATTGCGGAAGACGATTTTGGTGCGCTAGGTGATACCTCTACATTAGCGGATCCGACAGTCGTTGATGATTTGATTGAGCACCGAATGAACCGTAAAGGCTAAAAGTTATTATCAATTAGCCTAAAACATCCATAAACTCCTCCTTTAGTTGATCTACAGGGGGAGTTTTGCGTTTCATGAAATGGTAATATCTGAAGACAACTGAAGGTTAAAAAGGACGCACAACGTCCGGAGGATAAGCATGCAGTTAGCCAGTAAAATCATTATTGCCGATGACCACCCACTGTTTCGTGCCGCACTTAGACAAGCGGTATCTCAAGCGATTGAAGGCGTAGAAATTGTAGAAGCCGATTCTCTTGAAGCTGTACAGCAAGCAGTTGTTGAGCACAGCGATGCTGACCTGGTCCTACTGGATCTCCATATGCCTGGCACAAACGGATTTACCGGGTTAGTTTTCTTGCGCGGACAGAATCCGGGTATGCCTGTGGTAGTGGTTTCAGGTAGCGAAGAAGTCAGTGTGATGAAACGCTCAATGGATTTTGGCGCGTCTGGTTTCATCCCTAAATCAGCACCGTTAGAAACTATATCCGAAGCGATTGTTGCTGTATTAGAAGGAGAGGAATGGTTACCACGTGAGATTTCAGAGCAGGCACAACAAGATGTATCTGAAGACGAACGTAAGTTTGCTTTAGCACTGGCTTCTCTGACACCACAGCAGTTTCGTGTGTTAACTATGTTGACAGAAGGTTTGCTAAATAAGCAGATCGCTTACGAATTGAATGTTTCGGAAGCCACCATCAAGGCTCATGTTACAGCTATTTTACGTAAGCTGGGCGTTCATAGTCGTACGCAAGCCGTTATTGCTGCGCAGCACCTTAGCGTTGATTTCGCTCGTACTGATATGGAATAACCATTGCC
>Ga0115007_10003116_pt1 | contig 10115 bp, 4 predicted proteins | sample ArcOceMetagenome_2_FD_87166 | JGI IMG/M metagenome (GOLD analysis project Ga0115007, IMG submission 87166) | Marine eukaryotic phytoplankton communities from Arctic Ocean - Arctic Ocean ARC135M Metagenome | ecosystem: Environmental > Aquatic > Marine > Oceanic | place: Arctic Ocean | collected...
AAAAAAAATAATAATAAAAAAAATAAAAAAAAAAAAAAAAATTGCCCCACTTATTTTTTTTTTTAAAAAAAAAATAATTTGTGAGAGGGGGGGGGGGGGGGGGGAGGAGTGGAACAAAGAGCCAACAAGAGAGAGAGAGAGAAGGAAATGGATTATGATTCGGCCAGTAAAAAGGTGCTAAATTTGAATTTTAAAATGGAATGACCTGTTTTTGTAAAATAAAACGGCCATTAGTTGGAAATTAGATCTCTCTGTATATACTTAAATTAAAAAAGACCAAATCGGTCTTTAAAAAAAATATTATTAAGAGTGCAATATTACCTACAGTAGGTTTAGTGAAGACGTTTGACTAATTTTTGGATATTTAGACGGATATCCTCATTGCCTGTATGAATACACGAACTTAGCACAGGGTTCAACCAGGACATGAGACTAAGACGCTCGTCTGGTAGCTTTGCGTAACCAGCCAACATATCCTGAACAAGATTCATCAATCGATCAAATGATTTGACATCCAAAGACAGATTCTTGCCATCACCGGCAACCACTGCCTCTTTTTCCAAGAATGCCGACACCAACGCTTGCGTCTGCTCCTTTACTACCTCTTGCAATGCAGCTTGTTTGCTTCCTTCTGCTGCTGCACCTGCGATTTCTTTCATTGTTGCCATCTGTAGGAGAAACCTATTCATCCATTTGCGTCCATAGTAGGCCGTTTCAAGGTAGCTTGGTGAGCCCGGCCTACGAGGATTATCGATCTTTCCAGAATTACGCGCTGAGATACCATCAGCAATTTCCCAATCTATGATCCCCCTACCGACACCCGATACCAAAAAAATGCGCCATCTTAATGACAGGGACTTGGTGAAATGTTCAGCTTCAAGAAACTTTCCGATAACTGATATAGTATTACTTCCTATGTACCTCCGATCAAAAAACATGGAGTCTTCAGCTACAAACTCACGTATCATTTCTTTCTCCTCAAATTCAAGATTTGGAGTTTCTTCGTCGTCGTTTTTATCTTTTGATTTGGACTCGTCGGTAACCGACTTTTCAGAAGCACTTGCAGCGGCGATGGAATTCCCATTCAGGCTAACGGAAGACGATCTCCTAGGTAAACCACGTACACAAAGGCATCGTCGGAGCATGTGACTGATAGTAGCCCATGTGTCATCTTTTATAGAACTTGTTCGAAGGTCACTCGAAACAAATAATTCGAGTCTCCGAAGACCTTTCACTGCCAAAGCTCCAGAGTCTGATATCAAACAGCTGTTGAGCATTGCTAAAATCTCCTCAATTAATGTGTTATCGCCGAACACTTTCATGGAACGAAGACATATATGGATGCAGTCGTCCATGAATGGATCAAAGGTTGTGTCAACCCAAGAGGGATCTTGAGGCGCATCATCGGACTTTTGTGGATCTCCGGGCTTTTTTGCAGCCAGGAAACGTTCGAAATCGCTCGGAAGCAATGGAGTCTTTGCATCTGTAGCATCCCCATCGCCAAATTCTAATACCGAGCTAAAGATTCCTCGGAACACAAGCTGCAGCGTCTGGATGTGTTTTGATTTAGCTTCATCATCCAATGATTCTTGTCTTTCATCTGATGGGAAGAAATGACTAGATACAATCTTCATCAGTGATTCCAAACTTTTTCTCCGAACCTTTTTCCTTGAATCTCCAATTGACCGTGATAACCCGAGCAATATTGGCCACCATAGCTCTAGCTCTTCATTTGTAGCCACTTCGTTGACATCTGCCGAATCTTCGCCATTGCATGATGCGACACTCCGTCGTTTCTTCAGTAGGGGTGAAGCGGTAGACTCATCTGCTAGGAAATCACACAACTTCAGAAGGTCGTCAATCGATTTTAGACTCATCTCTTCGTGTGGACCCCCAACGTATATTAGAACAGCATCCACAAGATCGACGAAACGTTCAACAAGCAAGTTACCTTGACCTGCCTCAAACTCTCCATCTTCGGTACATTGATCAAGGCATTCCTGTATTTGAGCGTTTAACATTCCGCATCCGAATTTTGCAATTTCTTCATCCGAGTCTCGACCAGCTAGACCAAGTACCTTTAATACTGGCCGCCAACCACTACGTAGCATGCCACCCCTTTTACCTTCCCGTGGCGATCCGAACATCAAGATAATTCTTTCCACGCATCTCAAAAGGAGTTCCTTGGTGGTTGATATTTCACTACGTGCCATGACGGTGTCAAGGGGCTTCAGGAATCGCCGTTGAAATTCAAAAACGCCAAGCTCTTCTCGTTGGAGATACTGTGTATATAGCTGACGGAAGGCATCGACTGCGTACATCGCGACAGCAGGATTAGAGTGCAAGGCCGTGCTTGTCAAATGAGCAGATACTGTCGTCCATATATCAGCAAAGACCATACGTGGCCTAGAGTCCATATTATAGTGCGTAACCTCAACGAGTTTTTGAAGGTTATAAATGTTCGTTTGTTGATGGTGGAATCCTTCCTTTTCGTTAATTGTAGTCTGACCTAATAGTTCGTGTCTCTTTCGATACTGAACTGAAGTTAAATTGACTTCATTGGAATCGCTTGCCACGAATCCACCATAATGAGAAATTTCCATTCTTGAAACCCTACAGAGTTGTAGGATAAATTCTTTTACGGCTTCGGTCGACATTGAAGAGGAGCGTTCGTATGTTGCTTCGACAATATCTTCTGCTACTGCCTGATATACGGTCCGGGCATTGGCCTCGTCAATTTCTTTTGTGTCCATTTCGTCATTGAAGTTAAAATCGTCAGAATCGTTGAATAACGAAGATCCATCGTATGAATCAGTGTCACTAGAATCGTCGCTACTATCCATCGATTCGTCATCAATGGTGTCGCTCTTTTCTTTTTCAACACGCCTGCGTTCCTTTTCTTCGCGTCTCTTCTCTCCTGCAATCAGACGAGACTTTCGTCGTTCTGCCGCAGCTGCAACTACTCTATCATTCCTTGCCATCAATTGGAAGAGCTGGTGAAAACGATTGATTTCACTTAAAGCTCGGAATATATGCTCCCAACTGCTACCGAGAAGCTCACCGTCGGATCTCGCCAGAACGAGCATTGTTTGAATACATCGAACATGTCGAGGTTCTAACAAAACCCCAGTCCCCAATTGCGAGAATCGCGACAAAGCAAACATATAAGAATCTCTAGCGACATCATTCCCAACAAGACCAGCTGTGCAAATTGCAAACCGAAAACCAGTTAAACAGACTTCGATGGTTTCCGCAGCGTTGATTGCTGCCGCTTCTAGTTCCTCGTCCGTTGCAATAGCAAGAAGTGATCCAATAGTTCCATTGGCCGATTCCATAGCAGTAGAGAAAGCTGCAAGAGCTGGACCCCAAGTCACCTCAAACATAGGTGCAACATATTCATCACGCAATCCACTGTCTTCAGTTCGCACATAACGCAAATGCGAGGATTTATTTGCAAGATTACTAGAGCGACTCCTTCTGTGTCCTGATCTTCCGGAATCCAGGGTCGCGTGTCGTCTTCTTTTCAACAATGATTCGGTCGTTCTAACAATCTGGTCACGTTCCTTTACGAAATTGGATTCCTTCGTCTTTTGCATCTCATCGTAATGATTCGTGAAAAAAACAGCCGGACTTAAAGCATTATTTGCCTTTGAGGATGTGCCATCGTTTACACGTTCGCGTGCATCGTCGTCTTCTTTGAGACTAATTTGATTTTCTTTTATCCGATCAAATATATCTAACAACATTTCTTCGGGCAGATCTTGACCATCACTGATTCCCCTGTTGTTACGAATAAATCCTTCCTTTGTCATTTTTCTCTCCTCTTTGATGGACGGGTTATGAAGATCAGTATTCAGCATAATAATTGAAAAGGAAAGAATGAACGCCACATCAGCGCTAGGGAATGCGTCAGGATTTTGTTCCGAATAACGCTCGGCAAACTTTTCCAGAATTCGATCGATCTTTTGCGCCTCTCCTGGCAGTCGGAAGCCACTTAAGTAGTATCGAATTGCAGTATCAAATGCGAGACCGTCAAAGTCCATGAGATTCACATACTCGTGAAGGACCTTCAGTATAAATCCCTTTTCATATTCAGGTTCCCTTCCTAGATATTCACCGATCTGAGCTTTTTCGAATCTATCCTTATTTTTCAATAGAAAACGTGCTACATCGGTGGGGTCTGAGCCATCAATGTGCCCACATTTCACAGCATATGAGATCCCGGCCTTCGGCTTTTGATTGAATCGGAGTACAATTTCTGAGTCTTCTTCGCGACGTTTCTTCTTCGAATCGTAAATTTGTACTAGAGATTTTTTGCCCTCTCCATCGTTGTGTCCATTTTCATCTATCTTAGATGGCTTGGAAAGGTTTTCAGTTCGTTCAATGTCGTATTTGTTGTTTCCTTTTTCTTCTGATGAGCTACGGATCTGCATGGGTTCGACAATACTAGCATTTAAGCTAGCAAGGACCTGCCGTAGAGCTCTCATAGCATTCAAACGAAGTTCACGGTGTTCAGTACGAATTCGTTCCATACGTGCACCACCTGATCCAGATATTAGACTCATAGTACTATTGGAATCAGGATTGTCTGAATCTGTAGTTCGGGCTACCTTGGAAAGTGTATTGATGATCCGATGAAATAGATCGACGGCACTTAAATCGCAGTCATAATTCAAAAAGATCTCTGCTAAGGTAGTAGGATCCGAACATATTTCATCAAATAAAGTAACAACAAGACTTTTGTGTTCAATTGGAGAGTTTTTGGAATCTAAAATAACAAAAAAAACATTCGTTACAAATGCCTCAATCTCCGTTTTAAGAATGGATCGAAAATTTTGAAAAATGGGAACGAAGACACGCAGAGACAAGTTCACAACCCGTGTGTCGTCTGAAGTGCAGTTCTTTAGTAAAGAAACACATAAATAATTGCGAATAGCATAATGGAACTGTGGTCCACAACCTTGCAAGAAGGATCCGCTCATGTCTGTTCGTTTTAAGAGGTATAAAAGCAAGTCCAACGCAAGAATTTTAGACTCTAAGGCTGGATGTATAGCATGTGTGTATATATGCTGCAAACCTTCTTTGTTTTGTTCTCCTCCATATATATCATGTCCAGCTTTCGTAGATTTCATTGGCGATCTACCCGTCGGGTCCTTGGAGGAATCCCACATGGCGTTGCTTCCACTCGTCTGCAAGCCGACGTGCGAGTGCCGTTCCCCCGAGGGTTGAACTCGCATACTTAACTTGCACAACGATCTCAGAACCAAAAAAGCATCACGATGATTCTCTGATGGAAATACGGGACCACCTTCAGGGTCTGTCGCATTTGAAGGCGTGGTCGCACCATCTTGGTTACTGTCGATCTCCTTGTCATTATCAATGCCATCATCCATATCGTGATTCCTTTCTGCGATAGATGACGAGGAGACAATCATTCTAATAAATACGGACGTTACCAATTGCTGTAAAGATGCCCGTGCTGTGGTTTTGTTGGCCTCTGTGGACGTAGATAGGAATGCATGATACAAAACACGGATGGTTTGTAACAAATGACTCCCTCGTAACATCGCTTCTCCGTCTGGACCTTGCGTGACACGACAGCCCGTCGACAACAAGAATTTCATGGCAGCCAATTCGTTCGATGATTGTGACAGGTCTCCAGAAAAGACAGATTCGGCCAATACATCTGCTGCCTTGTGATACTCATCGCGATTAGGTCCGATTCCGATCATAACACCATCCAAGCATCCATGCGTAACTAATGAGGTTGATGTGTCGTATCCAATACTGACCATACCACAGAATGTTTCGTATGCGGATCCTTTCTTTTCTAATTTTTCTGCCATATGAGAACTAGCATGACCCCAAACACTCATGAGATGACAAAAGCTAGCCATGGCCTCTCGTGCCTTTGCCATGGTATCTCCCGATTCTCCCAGGACAGAATCAACAACGGCATCAGTTCCATTATTGGTGGTGGTCGTCGTCATCGTCGTTGAAGTTTCATTATTGTCTTTTTCATCGGCGGCATCCTCTACAGCAATTGATTTCATGAATTCTCGATATGCATCAAACCGGGTATTGTATTCGGTTGGTGTACCAGATACGTATCGTGTCCACAAGGACAATGCTTGTGTACCTCCGTGTGATTCAGGAACATGACATTCCGTCTTTTGAGCAAATTTGCGAAATATTTTTAAAGCGATATCACTATTCGGGATTGGTGTATCGTTCTTAACAATACCTACACCACGCAGTGAACTACGTTTGAGAAAATCATCGGTGTTGTTCTCGTCGTCTAAGGGTGGAGGTCGTTCCGATGATCGACGACGAGGTGGTGGTGGTTCTGGCGTTGTTGCTGTTGAAGAAGAATTATCTACTTCCTTTTGGGATGTACTATTGCTTTTACTTTTACTATTACTATTCTGCTCATTACTAGTAGAATTTTTATTCGTCAACTCGGTTGCACCACCATTATTTATATCTGCTGCTGCTGCTGCTGCTGCTGCTGCTGCCGATCTCTTGTCAAATTTAACGTCCTGCTGGGAGATAGCTGACACCGTAGTTTTATTAGTATTAGCCGTCATGGTTGTTGTTGTTGTTACTGCTGTTGTTTCTGCTGTTGTTACAATTGACACTTTTTCTGACTTTTGAGTTCCGAGAGCTACCTTTGAGATTCGCTTTTTTGTATTAGCTGCAGATTTTTTGGCGGCAGGTGTAAATTTGGGTGATAGTCCTTGTCCCGCCATCGAAGGTGCAGTAGGAGGAATGGGAATAATCGATGCTGCAACCGGTACAGGCGACGACGGCGACGACGAGAGTCCATTATTACTAGAACTATTATTATTAATACTGCTACTGCTACTGCTACTAATGGCATTAGTAGCAGTACTAATCCCGATAGTAGCCTCGTTGCCGATAACACCACCATCTCCGAGTATATTTAACAATTTATCTGTAACGGGAGCACTTCGGACAGCTCGTCGTTGCTGTTCTGTGGGCGATGATATTGCCGCCGATGGTGATATAACACCTCCATTCGCCGCCGCCGCCGCCGCTGGATTCTGCTGTTGAGGAGATTGTCGTTTGATGACCGGAGAATGTACTTGGTGGTCTGGTGGAGTTTTGGTAGGAGTTGTTGCTGTCCCCGTCATCATCAAAGAGGGAGCCCCAGGTGGTACCGTAGTTGTTGTCGCATCATCCTCATTACTATTTCTGCTACTGTTCTTGACAGCAATAGAACTGTTTCTTACAGGTGAAGATGTCAAGGAGGAATTCGACAAGGACAATCCAGCAAACAAATCGCTACCCGCAGCACCACCGGACGACATTGGGACGTGTACTGTTTTTTTGTTTAGAAATGAATGAAACGTCGAAAAAAATCGATTACAAAATCTCTCTCTGTCTCTGTCTGTCTTGTCTCTCGGGAGTCAGATAAGTACGAGATGCAGGGTTTGTTCTTCTCTCGTTTTCTCTACCACCAGGTTCAGATCTTTAATATTACTGGTATAGTATTGATGGTTCAGTTGTGTAAGCTATGGAAAAAGATAGCCCAGTGGGGTATGTATGTGAATGATTTTTAAAAAATAATGATAGGATATGTCAAATAAAAATATAATGACCGATGCCTCCAACCGTACGTACAGTAGCAGATCAAAAGTCTGCTGTACATCGTACATCGCTAACGCGAAGAAACTAAAAAAATTGTACAATCACATGCACTCGTATTACTAGCTAGCTAGCTAGCTTGCACGATGATGTGAGGAGATGAAATACAACAAAGATAAGGGGTCCCCCTGGGCCCTGCATGCAGCATAGCAAATAAATAGTTTGGTATGCTTATTGCTTTCAAATGAAATGCATTAGACCATTGCTATGCTTCTCTTGTGGATTATATTGAAAAAGTAGGTAGGTATACAATAATGACACACCCCCATGATCGATATTATAGAATGAAAAATTCATGCAATCAATCACCTGTAGCAACAGACAAGGTACAAGTCGACACAAAAACAACCCGTAATAAAAGTACAGTACTTTATCACAGTATTCAACCATCACACTTTTTATTCTACAACGCTCTAATGACCATCAAAATAACAAGTTGATTTCAAAGTAGAAAGTAACAACAATAATGACCAAGAAGATTGAGAGCAGCAGTGGTGTGGTCATCGGCCATTCACATATTCAATGATCGGTGGGATGAGAACGCACAAAGAACTGTAGTCAAATTGAAAACAAACAAGAGATAACATTCAATTATAATAAGATGATTGTTCTCTAAGGCAACAAAACAACCAAGAAGTTACTCTTTTAAAAAATTGTGGAGGATGAAGGACTTCGATGGTAGGATTATTATTTTGAATATAAGGAAGGGTTTGAGTAATGATCAACACCTCAATATACTCAACCACATTATTGCACCATCATAAATAATAACTTTCCCCCTCGTGATACTGTTATGGTAAACGAGAGCATAGCTACCGCAAACCAGAACATCAACGAGAACACTATATTCTCTTGCGAAAAGACAGCACCTGTCCCAGGCACAGGCAAACCAAGGAGGTTTCAGTGTCAGCGCCTCACATTCGGAACAGCAACTGTCCCAGGTATAGAGAAGTGCCTGTCAAAAAAGAGCTACTGACTAGTTAATAGTATAGAGTGCTTGGATGGGAGATTGAAGAATTCTGTCTCCTTCACTGTTTTGATGTGTTGATGTGTTACAAAGTTTGAAAGCCGAATGAAAATAAATTATGGAGTTTATTTCATTCTTTTTGAATTGTGATGCTTTTTTTAATTTAGATTTTCCCAGTCCTGTAACGGATTTGGAACACAATTAGCACGAGGTTACGTGATACATTTTTTTAGGGTTTTTAAGAGAAGATTCAAAATCACACAAAACCTCGCGCTAATTTATTATGCGGCATATATATTAATTTGTAACTATGAATGATGATTAACAGGATTCAAGCTACTGTCCCGTTAACGGGACAGATATTTGGGGGTCTTTTTTTACGGGGTCATATCTCCCTCAAAAACAGGAGCTAGTGGCCCCTATTGAGACGGAGTGCATCCTCTTTTCGATTCACATGCATTTTTATATACTTAAAATTGCTCCCGTGTACGTCCAGTAGAAGTTAAGTTATGCCCTAAGAGACGGCCCATACTTAAAAATGGAACATAACAGTTGAGTTTTGCAGGCTATTCACAAGTCCTCTATAAACAGTTTTTCTGGCCAATTTTTGGTCTAAGATCCAGGTCTCTTCTTATACTCATGGAAATTTGGATCAAACTTTCACTTTTGAATCGCACAACGCAGATGAAAAAACGGAGAAAACCGAGTCTTGGTAAAATCCTCATGCAAAAACACTAGTACTCTGACAAACAATCATCCTCGTTCAATGACTTCGTGCTTCCCTTGGATCCAATTCTGGAGGGAGAGGACCAAATTGATGCTGGTGGTACTCGATACAAGAAATTGAAAAAAGAGGAATGGACTCATGTGCAAGAGGGAGAAGGAAGATTGATCGAACCAATCGAGTGGACTGGAGATGATGAAGAGTTCTCTGTTAATATAACAGATGAAGAAGTCAATCAGTTGAGAAATGCAAGTGGGGAGATTCGATATGATATGAGAAGGTCTTTTGGTGTTTGCCAAGATATGGGGACAATGATGGACAAACTTTATTTGAGTTTCAAGCGGCAAGAATGAGAAACTATATGAGGAGAAGAGTGGTTGAAGATAATTGGACACCAAAGTATACTACACTGGAGACAAAGTGATAACAGCTGGTCATGTTGCAAGTTACTATGGTGCTTGTATGGCTAAGATGCTAATGGGAAATTGATCGATTGTGCAGATATTTTCTACAAGTGATATATTCGATGCAGTCCCATCGATTCAAGAATCCATGACAAAGAATTGTCTGGAAGATTTGACTTCTTGCTTGCACTACAGTGATGATTGGGAGTGTGATGGTAATTGGGATGATATTTATCTTGACCCAAGGTTGAAGCTGAACCTGGTACTGCATCATGTTGATTGAAGTGTGGTTGAATGAGGAGCAAAGCGGCAGCTTTTAAATAATAAGTTATATATAGGATGGGTATAATAA
>Ga0115007_10003118_pt1 | contig 10115 bp, 10 predicted proteins | sample ArcOceMetagenome_2_FD_87166 | JGI IMG/M metagenome (GOLD analysis project Ga0115007, IMG submission 87166) | Marine eukaryotic phytoplankton communities from Arctic Ocean - Arctic Ocean ARC135M Metagenome | ecosystem: Environmental > Aquatic > Marine > Oceanic | place: Arctic Ocean | collected...
ACAAGGGGTACAACACGGATTACGTCGCGGCGATTGGCGCGATTGAGGCGGCGATGGGGGGCAACGATAGCAAGGTACGTGTTGCATTTCCCAAATCCCGCCGACTGTTTTGCTGGTGACTGTGAAGCTGGTGACTGTTCAGACCGATTACGGTGACTGCTGACCAGGCCATCGTCCAATACACGCCCAACACGGGACTGACACTTTGTTTTACCCATCGTAAAAAGGAGTCACCTTTGTTTGGTAAAACCGTGGTGGTGGTTGGCGCGGGCGGCGCGGGGCGGGGCCTCGCGTTCGGCGCCGCGTTTAAAGGCGCCACCGTGATCGTGGTGAACCGGTCGTACGACCGCGCGGTCGATTTGGCGAACGCGTGCGGAGGAACCGCGGCGACCATGGAGGATTTGCAAAACGGGGCCGTTACCGGCGACGTGCTGTGCAACACCACGAGCGTGGGGATGGTGCCGAACGTCGACGAAACGCCGGTGCCGAAAAGCGCCATCGACGGAGGCGGATTCCAGGTGGTGTTCGACGCGGTGTACAACCCTTTGGTGACACTTCTTTTGAAAGAAGCTGAAGAGTGCGGGTGCGTCCGGGTAAGTGGGCTGGACATGTTCGTAGGCCAAGCCGCGCGGCAGTTCAGTTTGTTTACGGGGAAGGAACCGGCGATTGCGTTGATGCGGAAAGCGGTGCTGGATAGCATGGCATGAACGGGTTTGGAAACACAAATCGGGTCTATCTATGTTGTCATTAGAGTACAAATCTATCTATCATTACACCGTGTGGGTGGTTACCAATCTGCCCGCTCGTTACACTGTTTGGTTGTACATTCAATCACATTCAATCGGGGTTTACGTTCAAGGTTCTGCTTCAGTCGATGACGAACACGCCGTCGTCGTGTCGCGTCCCCTCTACAGGCGTCTCCTCCGTATCCGCTCCGACTTCTTCCCTCTCCTCCGCGCCGCCCCCGAACGCATCCTCCACGTCCGGCAAATCGGGCAGCTGCGATTCCAACCCGCCCCCCCCGCTTTCGCGTTTCCCCTTCGCCTTCGCAATGGACAACGCCATTGTTTCCACCCGCTTCGCGCGCCGCAAACACTCTTTCGACTCTTTCTTCGCCTTGGCCTCCAAGCGCTTCAGCGCTTTCTTGCCGCGCGCCGCCGACCCGATTGGCGAGTCACACGAGGGCGATTCACCATTCCCCCCCTGAATCCCTGGTGCAGCCGCACCGGAGGGAGGTGACAACGCCGCACCGGAGCAAGAGCCTTGCACCGAATCGATTTCCGGAATCAAAGGCGCTTTCCCTTTCCCAAACGCCGGCGAGTCGAAAGATTGATCCGCCAAATGTTTCCCTTTCCCTTTTTCCGTCCTGTCGCGCGGCCCAACCGGGCGCGCGAACGTACGGTGTCCTTGCGCGATCTGCCCGTTCGGGCCGAACCGCCTGTTGCCAATGACAATGCCGGCGCTATCAGGCGCGCCACTGCAACCACCCCCACCCTTGCCGCCGCGTCGCGAAAAGGACCGGCCGGCCTGGTGAAGACCAGTCATGTACCGTTCCTCTTCGTCCAGAAAATCGTCATCCTGAAACGCGCGCGCGTGTCCACGCGCCTGGTGCGGTCCCCCAAACTCGCGGTCCAGCTCCTGTTGCGCCGCGACCGCCACGGCGTGGTCGTTTTCCCACGCCATTTCTTTCTCGGTGCGACAGAGCCACCGCGCGCGTCGCAGCAAACACACGCTTTCTTCGCGTAAATCGGGGGTCAAGTCGCCGTCCAGGGTGCGGTATATCAGCAGATGGTCGAATTGGGTTTTGCAGCAAGGACACGTCGCGCTGGTTTGCACAGGCACGTTTCGTCCCCCAGCGGCTCGGCGCTGGTACGCGGAATCCAGCTGAAACGTGGTCCATCGAACAATACACGGCGTGCAGAACGCGTGTAGGCAGTGCTTCACCAGCGCCACGTCCACTTCGTCCACCACGTCCAGGCAAATAGCACACGTGCCGTCGTCCACTTGGTTCGTGTGCGGTCCGTTCGTCGTGAGCGGCGTAGCCCCAACATCATCATTTGTTCCAAAGCTCGCCTCGGCGAAAACGGACGCGAGCCCGGCAACGGCGTCGCCCTGCATGGCCGCGTTTGTAACGAACCGACACGGCTGCGCGCCCGTACAAGGAGATTCCTTCACCCCCGCGACGCGAGCGGAGGCGAACCGGGAGGCGCGGGGCCGGTGTGATGGTGGGGCAAAACGCGTGTCCACGTCAGCCAAAAAGAAGTTCAAAACAACGAACGAATCATTTGATTCCGAGCCCGATTACTCGGATGACTGTTCGGCCGAATCCTGCGACTGTTTGCCGATTGTCCAGAGTACGCTGTTTGCTCTCATCATAGAACTTCCGAAATTTACGAACAGTACGAAAGACTGACATATTAAAACAGATGACGCCCCTTTCAGCAGAGGTAATAGCGCTCCCTAACACACACCTCCGCTTTCACTTTTTTTCCGTAAGAATCGTCATCAGTACACGATGTCCGGTTGAATAACCGGCGCGTCTTGGCACGGCGCGACGCACACGGGCAGCGCGCACGCGGAGGTTTCGTGCCACCCCGGAATGACGAACCCGGGGGTGTACGCGGGAGGGACGAACTCGCCTGGAACGACGGTTCCGTGTTTCGCGGGGATGATTACCGGCCGTACGGCGCTTATGAACCTCGGCGGCTTGCCGGGTGTCCAAAAACCGGGGTTGTAAAACGGCGCTCGCCCGGGTTCCCAAAACGCTACGGCGAATGCGAACGAAAAAGGTCAGTCGGGATGGTGATTTGTGTGAGTAAACAGGGAGGCCACCAAAATTCGGGATGAACACGCCCGGGCGTACTCGGCCTCCACAGTGCGTTTGTGGTGTACGTAGTCGTTATAGTTAAAACTGTTGGTACGCTCGAATTGTCAAAGAAGCGCGCGCGGTTCGCGGCCGGCGCCGCTTGATTCGGGAAAGCCCGGTCCAGCCGTACCTGGTTTCCCGGGAATGAAAACCGGGGGTGTTCCTGGAATCTTCACCGAAGGCGCGAGCTTCGGGGGCAGGAACACCCCAGGGACGTACACTGGCTTGTGGTGAATCGACACCGTACACGCCGCTTTGGCGTACTGCTCCAAGTCGCTTTCGCCAAAACCGCCGGCGCCGGCGCTGAACCGTACGTCGTCTGCCTCCCCCACGCCGTGCCTGTACGCCCATTTCTTTTCCCGGAAATACGCGTCTTCTTCAGCACTCGTGTTTCCTCGTTCGCGTGTTTCCCGTTCCTGGAAAGCCACACCCGCGTCGACGGACGCCGCGGTCGCGTCTAAACTCGCTTCAGCCGCGAGCCAAGCGCTCATCGCCGCGTCGTACGCCCGCGCGATTGCTTTTTCCGCTTCAAGAAATTGCGCCGCCGCCGCCGCCGCCGCGGCGACTGCGTCCGGGTCCGCATCAAAAGGCGGGTCCGCCGACCCGCCCAGGTAACTCTCGAGCGTTAGTAACGTTGCGTAGCTCGAGGGGGGCGTGTTGGGGGAAACCGATCCCTCCGTCGCGGTCTCCGCTCGTACCGCGAACGTCTCGACCGAGGCAGGTCTTGGTTTCGTCACCACGACGGCGCCGCGCTGGTCGGGGGGGGGGGTGCCCAGGCTTTCCGCGGAGAAACGCGTGCCCGTGGATCGTGGGAGGCTTAACGCCTCCGCGGCCGCGTCCGCGGCGTCCGCCGCGAGCGCGTGCGGCGACATGTCGTTCACGGGCGGCAACGACGCGTCCGCGTCCGCTTCGCGAACGTCGAAGCCTCGTTGCGTCGACGGGGTTTCCGCGGTGTCCAACCCGCGCGCGCCGAACACGCCGTTCGCGGCGGTGCCTCGCGCGCATGCCAAGCACACCACAAGGACGGCGAGTCCTCGTGCCGTGGAAGGCGACATCACGCGAACGGCGCGTGCGTCGTGGAGTGCTATATGGTCGTGGAGACGAAGCGCAAAGCTTATAGAGTTTTGGTGTCCGAGACTCCCAACTCGTCACGTTGTCGGGTAAGGCTTTTAGTCGCACGTACGTGATAATTATTTGTTTTTTTCCCCAGACTGTCTACCACTGCTTCCACTTGGCATTTCCAATCGTCAAATGCTCAAATCGTCAAAATCGTCGCACCCCAGCGCCGATCGTCCGAGACGACACTGTCCGAGACGCCGTGCACACGATGTCTGGCTCTCTCCGCACCCTCGCCCGGCGGGCCTTCGCCGCCGGGGCCCGCCCTGTTAAGGCCTTACCAACCGCGCCCTACGCCCCCATCGCGATCCGCGCCATGGCCACGGGCCCCGCCGCCTCTGCGGTGAAAATCAGCGACGAGCTTCTTGAAAAGCTCGGAACCCTCACGACGCAGGCGCTCATTGACGGGCTGTGGGTCATGGGGTGGCCCACTTCGCACATCCTCGGTGCGCGTCCCCTGACTGAGGGCCAGAAGAAGATGGTCGGAAGAGCAATCACGATCCAGTTCGCCGCCACAAGACCCGACATCGCCGCGGACAAACCAGGCGGCACGGAATCCCCAGAGTACGAAGCCTTCGAGCTCGTCAATGGAAAGGAAGTCGTCGTCATGGCGAGCGTGGGGCCGCTGGAGTCCGTGGGCGGGGACATCAAGTTCCTGCGGTTGCACCAGAAAGGGGTGCGTGTTTGTTTTTTCTACGCCACGCGTGTCCGATCCGCGTCTGGACGCTGACCGCGGGCGGGCGCGAACGATCGCACGATCCGCCGCATTTCCCGAAACCGAAGATAGGCCTCGCCGAAACGAAACTGTTTTCCTTCGCATTCGCATTCGCAGTTTTGACGCCGCCGGCCAACGCGCGGCGCGACGGCGCGCGCGCGTCTTTTCAGTCACGGGCGCGCCCCAGTGCGTGTCTTACACGAGTACGAAATGCGTAGAGTACGAAACGCGCATCCATGTCCCACAACTGACCTCATCCCACAATCCCCCAACACTTAATCACCCCAAAAGGTGCGCGGGCTCGTCACCGACGGCAGCGTTCGCGACGTCGGCGTGCTTCGCGACTACGGCTTCCCCGTGTTTTCCATTTCCACCACTCCGAGGCAAGGCCCTCACGTGCACCAGCCGTGGTCGTGCAACACCGTTATTAACTGCGGTGGGGTGGTGGTGCGCCCCGGCGACGCCATCGTGGGCGACGACGACGGCGCCGTGGTTGTGCCAGCGGCGGTGGCGCAAGAGGTGTTCGACATCGCGCACTCGCGTGAAATCGTGGAGGACATCGTGAAGGAAGAGCTCACCAAGAACCCTGGCCCCCCCGGGAAGTTCTACCCGTTCATGTCCGGCAAGATCAAACCCGAATCACCCCTAGGCGCGCTCCTCACCTCGAAGGGACACGACCCCAAGAAGTTCGCCCACACCGCGGCGAGGCCCGGCGCGCGACACGGAACCGGCGTCCTTGGTGCGTCCCGTGCTCGTGTCGGACCCGGCGCCCCCCGCTCCATCTCCAGCTACACGCAAACCGGCGCGTCGTACGACGAAGTCCTGCATTTGTTCGCCAAGTACAAGGCGTGCGCGGTTCTGCGCACGCCCATCGTCGGCGCGTGCACGCCCGCGATGGACGCCGCCATTGCGGGCGGGTTCAAGCTCGCGGAGTTCACGCTGACGACCCCGGGTTGTTTGGACTCCGTCGCGGAGTTCGCGAGCAAGCACCCCGACGTGTTAACCGGCGTCGGCACGGTGATGTCCGTGGACGACGCGAAGCGAGCGATGGACGCCGGCGCGCGCTTCATCGTCTCACCGGTCATCGTCCCCGAAGTCGTCAAGTGGTGCGCGGAGAACATGATCGTCTGCGCGCCGGGGTGCGCCACCCCAACGGAGATGATCCACGCGTGGAAACTGGGGGCGCCTATTCAGAAGCTGTTCCCAGGCGTCATGGGAGGGCCCAACTGGGTCAAAGCCGTCTCCGCGGCGCTTCCCATGCTGCGCATAAACCCCACCAGCGGCGTCGAAATCGACACGGCGGCGGATTACCTCCGCGCCGGCGCTTCGTCCCTGGGGTTCGTCGCCCCGGCGTTCCCCCCTGACATGGTCGCGGCAAAAGACTGGGACGGCATCTCCGCGATCGCGGCGAAGATCCAGGCCGCGGTCAAGTCGGCGTAAGAGAGCGGTGGGAATACGAAAGAGGAAGTTTCCGCGACGCGTCCGAAAGAGAGGCAGCGCGTCGCGAACGATAAAGTAATTTTTAGGAAAGGTCTTTAAGATTAAACGTTTCGTCTGTTGTAGACCTAAAACGCAAACACGGTCGGTCTGTATTCCGGGTAATACATGCTCGACCGCACGTACCGCTCCACGCCTTCCATGCCGTCCAGCCTCAGAATTTCTGAGATTTTACCCCCCCGCCCTTCCCGGCCCTCCTTCACCGCCTGCCGCATCACCGCGCTCGCGACTTTCACGCTGATGTCTCGGATGTTGGCTATTCGCGGGTAAATCTCGCCTCGTTTGGCTCCCTCTGCAGGGATGGACCTTGGGATCGCCTCCGCGGCGGCGTTCAGCATGCCGTCGCTAATGTGGTCGCTGCCCACCAGGATGGACCCCAACCCCAGCCCAGGGAACACGTAGAAGTTGTTCCCTTGGTTGGCGTGCATGTACGTTCCGTCGTCAGTGGTGACGTGCTCGAACGGCGAGCCGGAGGAAAACAGCGCGCGCCCCTGCGTGGCTTTCGCGACGGCTTTGGAGGTACACTCCGCTCTTGACGTGGGGTTCGAAAGAGGCATGATGATGGGCCGCTCGTTGAACTCGCCCATCATCGTCAAAATCTCATCCGTAAACAAACCCTTCACCGTGGACGCGCCTAACAGCACGGTGGGCTTGGCGAGTTTCACGACCGTCGCGAGGGGCGCGCCTTCGCGTAACGATTCAGGGGATTCGTCGTCGTCGTCGTCGTCCCCGTCCCCGTCCCACGCTTTCCGCGACCGGGCGAACGGCCGCAGGTCCTCCACCCCCGGGGCTTTTTTATCCAGCCTCCGTTTGTCCGTCACGAGGCCGTGCTTGTCCACGATGAAGAACCGATCGTGCGCCTCTTCCGAGGTCAGCCCGTGGTGCACCATCGCGGTGTGCAGAAAATTCGCGATGCCCATCCCCGCGGAACCAGCGCCGCACACCAGAAACGTCTGTTTCGTGATATCCGCAGGCTGTAACCCAAGCGCGGCCATGGCGCCGTACACCCCGGCGAGCACCACCACCGCGGTGCCTTGGATGTCGTCGTTGAAACACAACACGTTGTCTCTGTGCCGACGCAAAATAGGCATGGCGTGCTCGGTTTGGAAGTCCTCAAACTGCACCAGCGCGTTGGGCCACCTGTTTTTCACCGCCTGGATGAACTCATCAACGACGTCGTAGTACTCCTCGCCGGTCAGGCGTTTTCGGTTCACGCCGAAATAATACGGGTCGTTCAGTAAGTCCTCGTTGTCCGTGCCCACGTCCAAGACGCACGGCAGCACCTTACCTGGTTCGATTCCCGCGCCCGCGACGTACCTGTGATTGTGTCCACGAAAAGTGTCAGTCTCGGAAAGGCGGCAAACAGCTGAGTTTTGGGATTTGGGAAACGCGCAACACGTACAAGTCCAGTTTCCCCACGCTGATGCCCATGCCTTGCGCGCCCAAATCGCCCAACCCCAGCACCCGGCTCCCGTCCGTCACCACGATCACGTTCACGTCGCTTTTCCAGTTGTACATCATTGCGTTGAAGTGTCCTCGGTCGTCGGCGCTGAAATACATCCCCCGCGGCCGGCGGAAAAGCCGCGAGTACTGCAAACACGCTTCGCCCACCGTGGGGGTGTATATGATGGGCGCCAGTTCTTCGATGTGCTCTACGAGTAAGCGGTAAAAAAGCGTCTCGTTGCGGTCCTGAAGCGCCTGCATGGATCGCCATTTGAACATCGCCTGTGTTGTTACACGAAAAGTGTCAGTCTTGTATGGGCAAACAGTCGGCGGGATTTGGGGACGTACGTACCGTCTTGCCCGGTTCGTTCATGTTTTCCCAGATCTTCGCGCACTGCTGTTCGATCGAGAAATACCGGGGCGGGGTTAACCCCCTTATGCCGAGCCTTTCCTTCTCCGCGATACTAAAGCCCGTGCCTTTGTTGTAAATCGGGTTAAGTAACACCTCAATGCCGCGGTTCGTGTCGCTGTGCATCACCTGCACGTCGTGCTCCGCGAAGCGACACGAGTGCTTCCTGTTCCAGCCAGTCGAAAGGGGCCCGGGGCCGGGGCCTCGCTCGGCACCCTGCTTCGGCGAGGTGTCGTCCGCGCACCCGCGAACCTGTCCGAGAAGCGCCGTGGTTTTGGGGAAGCGGGACGCAGGGATCACATCCAGGAACTCGGTGGCGCGACGACGCGCCAGGTGGCGCGTCAAGTCCGCCGCGCTGCGACGCATCTGATGAGCCGTGCGGTGAGGATTGACGAACGCGGCGATGGACGCCGCGCTTTTATTTTAAGTGCCCCTCCGAAAGCTAATAACGTCGACGTCACTCCCGCACTTCTCTCCACAACTGCAAACGCGGTGGCATCATGCTTTGCCAACTCGCGGTGTCCGCAACCCCCGTGCGCGTCGCCCCGAATCGCGCTTACCGGCGCGGCGACGCCGGTAAGCGCGCGGTGACTCGCCCGGTGACCCGCGTCGGCTCTTTGGGTTTCGATCTCGGCGGAACGGATGGGGATAAACTGCGCCCCGAAGCCGAGGCGCAGGGTCTTGTGGAAGACGCGGCGTCTGTTTTGTTCGCTACGGAGTGTTTAAGGGGGCCCGTGGCGCAGGCGTACCTAGGGCTGCTCACGCAGATCGCGCTGAAGGCGTCGCCCACGAGGCTGTTCACCGCGTACGGGGCGTTTTTCCGGGCTCAAAGCACAACAGGGGCGGCATCCTTTTCGGATCACGTAATAGACGAGATCATAACGGGCGCCAACAACCCGCTCGCTGAGTTGTGCGCCCTGGGCGGCCGACCCCCCACCGCGATTGAGCTGAACGCAGCAAAAGCGGACCTGGATCTGCTGCAAAACCTGTGCGTCTCGGAAACCACCGTGCTTCGGTGGTGCGAGAAACTCGCGGCAAACGCCACGCCGCGGCGGAAACAGCCGGCGAGCTGGATTTTGGCGGCGGAGACGCTCGGGGGCGGCGGCGAACGGTCAAAGGAGAGCGACGATAATTCGTCCACCGATGATGAGTGGAAGCCTGCTACGCTTGCGCAACCCATCGCCGCCCCGGCGCGCCCAAGCGCACGCACTTTACTTCGAGAACAAGTCGCAAACGCGTGGGCGTGGAGCGACTCTCTTCCCGCGTTGATGACACACTGGACGAACGTCGGGACCGGCGAGGTTGGCGCGCGGAGCGTTTTGCGGTGGACGGGCTTGAAAACCGGGTTCAAAGGCGCTGGGGTGGGTGAGGAACTTGGCAGTGATGCGTACCTAGGGCGGTACGGCGAAGATGACGATGACTATGTCGTTCAATCCATCGTAGGCGCGGGAACCGCGTGGATGGCTGTCGAAGCGGATTTCAAATCCAGGCCGTCCACGGAAAAGGCGAGAGCCGCGATACTTGCGGAGCTCACGAAAGAAAAACCAGCGCACGTGTTGCTGCACGGCCCGCCCGGGGTCGGTAAACGGTTCGCAATGAGAAGCGCGATCGGGGAAACGTTCGGTGCTGGGGTGCGGTGCGTGCAAATGCACAGGGGCGACTTGCGGTCGCTCGCCGAGATTCTTTGCGAAATCGCAAAGCACCCGCGCGTCAAGTTCGTGCTTTTCCTGGAGATGCCCCTGTGCCTGACTCCGTACGCGGAGTTCCACAACGAGCTCGTGGGTGCGATGGACGGGGGAGGGGGGGGTAGCTGGCCTAGCAACGCGGTGTTGTGCGCCACTGCTTTGAAACCCACTGGGCTGAAACCGGGAGGGGAGGACGACGGCGCGGACGGCACGTCGCTGTCGGGACGGTTCGGGGTAATCGTGGCGATGGAGACGGAGTGATTTAGTCAGTCTCTTTATTTTTAGGAAGGAGTATTACAAAGGTTTGTGTTCAGTTTAGGAGACAGTCTTTTGTCTTCAGTGTCTTCTTTTGTCTTCAGTGTCTTTCACTTTTATGAAATGCAT
>Ga0115007_10003120_pt1 | contig 10114 bp, 11 predicted proteins | sample ArcOceMetagenome_2_FD_87166 | JGI IMG/M metagenome (GOLD analysis project Ga0115007, IMG submission 87166) | Marine eukaryotic phytoplankton communities from Arctic Ocean - Arctic Ocean ARC135M Metagenome | ecosystem: Environmental > Aquatic > Marine > Oceanic | place: Arctic Ocean | collected...
CTTGATTTGTTCTTGATTTGTTCTTGATTTGTTCTTGATTTGTTCTTGATTTGTTCTTGATTTGTTCTTGATTTGTTCTTGATTTGCTGCAGTGCGGCTGGACCTGGATTGCCTGGACACATCAATGATCAAACACGCAAAGAATTGCAAATGGGACGACAAAAAGGTACCAACAATTTAAAACTCTTGGGGTCCAGTGAACGTGGTATGTTGCAATATGTCATGACACAAGTGTCAAAATACGACCCCGATTGCATTGTTGGACACAACATTTTGGGTCATTCGATGGATTGTTTGATGCATCGCATGTCTAAATTGAAAGTTTCCAATTGGAGTAAAATTGGTCGATTGAATTTGTCTCAATTTCCAAGAGCCTACCGTGCGGGTGCCTCGGCCAAAATGCATAATTTTGAGCGTTTGGCCGTGGGACGTCTGGTCGTGGACACCTACGCAACCGCAAAAGAACTCATTCGGTCCGAAGTCGAATACACCTTGAAACATTTGGCCAAGAAATTTTTAAAAGAAAATCGTTTGGAAATTTTACCATTGGACGTACCGAATTATTTTCAATCCTGTGAATCCTTGTTGCATTTGCAAAAACATACGGAAAACGGTTGTTACTTGGCCATGTCGTTGATGTTTCGTTTGGAAATGTTGCCCGTCACCAAACAGTTGACCAATTTAGGAGGTTGCTTGTGGAGCAAGACCTTGAGTGGTGGCCGTGCGGAAAGAATTGAATATTTATTGTTGCATGAATTTCATCGTCGCAAATACATCGTCCCCGACAAGAGATACAAAAAAAAAGGCAGTGGCAAACGTGGAAAATCCAAATACGCCGGTGGTTTGGTTCTTGAACCCAAAAAGGGGTTGTACGACAAATATGTGTTGTTGTTGGATTTTAATTCGTTGTACCCATCCATCATTCAAGAATACAACATTTGTTTCACGACGGTGGAACGTCAATTGGAAGGCCAAAAAAACGTGGACAATTCCAGTGGCGTGTCGGAAGCCGATCAAAAAGCAGCGGGTGGCGATGGCATGTCTGATTTTGTAGTCCCGGACTTGCCGGATTTGACAGGGTCAAACAACAGCAATGGTGAACGAGATTGGGCGGTCTTGCCCACGTTGTTGCGCACATTGATTCAACGAAGAAGCGTGGTCAAAAAACAATTGAAAGCTGAAAAAGACCCCGATAAAAAAAGTTTGCTCAACAACAAACAATTGGCTTTGAAATTGACCGCGAATTCGATGTATGGATGTTTGGGATTTCAAAATTCCAGATTTTATGCCAGTCCCATTGCGGCACTTGTTACCGGTACCGGTCGTGAAATTTTACAAAATACCTGTGATTTAGCCCAAGGAATGGGGTACGAAGTGATTTACGGGGATACGGACAGTATTATGATTTACACCAACAGCACTGATTTAGACCAAGTCCAAGAAATTGGTAAAAAAATTAAAAAAGAAGTCAATAAAATGTATCGTTTGTTGGAAATTGAAATCGATGGTGTCTACAAAACCATGTTGTTGTTGAAAAAAAAGAAATACGCGGCAATCATTGTCAATAACAAATCAGACGGTAGCCATACGCTATCGTTGGAAAAGAAAGGTTTGGATTTGGTCCGACGTGATTGGTGCCAGTTGTCCAAAGATTTAGGTACACGATGTTTGGAATTGATTATGTCGGGGAAAGAGACCGAAGAAGTGGTGGAAATCATTCATCAAGATTGCAACAACGTGGCGAAACAAATGCGTAACAATGAAGTACCATTGGAAAAATATTCCATTACGAAAAGTTTGTCCAAAGCACCCAAAGATTACCCAAACGCCAAAAACATGCCGCACGTGATGGTTGCTTTGGGAATGGTCAAAGCAGGACGTCCAGTCAATGTCGGCGATCACATCCCCTACGTCATCTGCAACGAAATCAACCCAGATGCCGACCCGTCCAAAAAAGATTCCCCGGCCAGTCGTGCCTTTCACCCAGACGCGGTCTTGATGGCACGCGAAAGATTTGAACAAGAAGAACAACAACAAGGTTCTTCCTCTTCCTCTTCCTCTTCCTCTTCCTCCTCTTCTGCTTCCTCCTCTTCTTCGGGCGACGGCGAAAGTGGTGCCCCAAAGAAAAGGAAAGCAGCATTGACCGTGGACGTGGAATGGTATTTGTCAACACAAATGTTACCACCCACGGAACGTCTCTGTGACCCCATTGAAGGCACTTCCCGTTCCATTTTGGCCGAACATTTTGGGTTGGATGCTCAAAAATACGCCACGGCCAGTTACAGCGGCATGAGTTTGGACGAAGATTTGATTGGTTACACCCCCTCCACCCAAATGCCAGATGTCCAACGTTACAAAGATTGCAAACCGTTCATTGTCACCTGCCCGGGATGCAAACAGAGCACTAGTTTCAGTGGTATTTTTAATTTTGTGGAAGACGAAGCCACCGGATTGCCCGAAGCAAAAAGCGGCATGACGTGTGCGGCGTGTGGTGAACATACCTTTTCATTGCCACACATGACCAACATGTTGGGTAAGTACACAAACGCTTTGTTTTGTCGTATGTCGTCTTCTTTCCTTCTCCTTCTCCTTCTCCCTCGCGCCCATTGTGTAACAAAATGCTGGTTTACATAAACCATAATTGGAAATACCACGCAGTTTTAAAAACACATATGATTGGGTAGATCAATGCACCGTCTTATTTCACCCATTGGATTTATTATACGAAATATGGGCGATAAAGACGGTTACATTTTCACATGAAATTACTTCCCTTGTTTGTCGATGTCACTCCCCCAATATTTTTGACATTCTTTTTTTTTTCTTTCCAAAAAAAAAGACATGAGTATTCGTCAATTGACATTGGAATATTATGAAGGATGGAATCAATGTACCGAATCCACTTGCAACAATGTTACTCGTCAATGTTCTTGTTTGGGTGGTGTTTGCATTGTACCACAATGTGGATCAAACACTGTCGAATCTTTTAGTGCTGATCAATTGTATACACAATTGAAATATTACGAGACCTTGTTTGATTTGTCGAAATACAGGTAAGTTTTTTTTTTGGGCGGTGTTGTTGTGCCTTTCTTTCAATGCAGAGATCAAGACCACTAATGTCACGTGCACTTTGTTGTTCCCCTTTCGTTGAATGCCATTAGTGCCATGTTAAAAGATAAATTAGGTTTGTCTAATCCTAAAAGTGTCTTGGGCAGCAATGGCGAAGAACAATTGGATGATTTTGCTAAATTGAAAGAAAGAGTGAAATCGCATTTAGCAACCAGTGATTACCAATGGATTCGTCCTACCATGTGGCACCAAGTATTTGGTGGTAGTGCCAGTGGTTCTCGTGGCAACAAAAGAGTTCATGCGTAAAAAACGGCGACGAATTATTTTTGAAAGCAATTTATTTTGAACGCGGGAAGAATGTTACAGGTAGCAAGTATGTAACAAGTATACTAGGTACACGGTGAGGTAGTGTCCAAAATAGTAGAGCAAGAATGTAATTGGAAATGTACAATATATATTGTTTATTATTTATTTACTGTGTACAGGTTTACCGTGTACCTGTATACTACATTCATGTACGTAGTATGTATATGTGTATACCGTAGTTGTACACGCGATACTGTAGGTGGTGAGTGGGAGGGCAGATCTAGCTAGATGACCCACCCCCTACTACCTACTAGTAGCTACAGGTACCTTATGTATGTGTACACACATGTATGTCATGTACAGTCATAGGATAAAAATAATAACGACAAATAAATTGCTTTCAAAAATTGCCTTAGCAGCAATAGATTAACACGCGATTGGTATTTTTCTAAAAAAAATCAATTTTGATTTTGAGTACAGTACGGGTACACGGTGACACCCTGTAAATGGCATATAACCGGTACATGTATATGTAGTATCGATAAAGCCAAAATTCAATATTTTGATCATACCATGCCTTTTTATCTGTGTCCTTTATACGGTACCTAAAACTAAAACGTCCGCCGGGACGCGGACGCCGACACAACTGGTACATATGTATGTATGTATAAAAACTTTTTATGATAATGATAAAAATAAAAAGGGATGGTACTGTATGATGTATGATCAAAAAAATCGAATTCCAGCCGGTCAAGCTGTTTCAATATCTCCATTGTGTACATCATGTACTCTAGTATATATATTCATATACAGAAGGAAGGAAGATTATCGCTGGGTGTTGTAGTAAACTACAAATAAAAATGTTGATTTGTTGCGATCGTGCATGACATTTAACAATATTTTTGTTTGGTCCAACAAAACACTCTACCAACTTAAATAACTTCCAAAACCAACCAAATCAAGCAATGCCTTTTCATAATTGACACCAAACGAATACGCTGCCGTTCGTGATTCGTACGCCACCCATGCAAGAGCAGGCAGAAAAGGTAAACACACGATGAAACAAACCAACTTGGTATACAATTTGGTGTCAAAAGCAATGTTCCTTTGTTTGAATTGTACGAGTATTGCGCCCAGACAACACAGCACACCGCAACCCCATAAACTTTCCCAAAACATGAAATATTTAATGTCTTTCTGTTTTTTTCTCAAGTGTTTCATGACGGCAATATTGTCAAAGCCGCTGTCCATTTTAGAGGGGCCAACCAAGGCATATTTCCCAAAGAGTTGAGTAATGTAACCCTTTGCGTCCTGGGGACATCCTTTGGTCAAGATTGTGTTATAAAAGCGGCAATCTTTTCCGGGCAACATCATGCTGTACGGCACTTCGATTTGAAAGGCATGAATACTCATAACGGAAGGGGTCTTCCATGCTACGGAATTTGAGGCGGGATACTTTTTCCAGAGAAAGATGTCCAGAAAATGATGTTGTTTATTCACATACAACCGAAACCACATACCCTTGTTCCATTCGGTATCGTTGCGCAACACCACGGAGAATTTATGCCCCAGTTGTTGTTCAAGTTTTATTGTGTGGGGAGAAGTATTTACCGATAACATGACTTGGTTGTAGTTGTCCAACGTAAATGCAGGCACTTCGTCGATGACCATGAGTAAATCCCCGTCCTCCGTCCAAGGGATTTGCATACCGTGGTGTCTTAGTACGCCGAGCAAAGAACCACCATCCAATTGAATCGGTATGCCCAATTGTTTGCCAAAATATGCCATTGCAAAGAGCACTCCCGCACGATTCAATTCATGATTGGCACAACACTCCGTTTGTGTGTATTTGTTGATGTGAGGGTACGCGACGCCGTATTGGTGCAACAAGTCTTGTTTGGGGATGCATTCGGGGACCAATTGACGGCACTCCTTGGTGGGGTAGGTGTAGAGATCTGGATTGAAATCATGGAATTGGTCGAGGGAGGGTCTTCTTAAAAAAGAGGTGGCCATGGAATTGGTGGTTTTTCGAAAGTAAATAATGTTTGCAAATTGGCAAAGGGTGATCAGCAGCAACAACAGGAAGCAACTTTTGATCGCGGTCATTTACCGCTGGACCACCTGAAGGTTATGGTGGTGAAAAGATGGTGTCTGCAAATAAAACACAATCGCAGCTGAATCAATGTACAAAGTAGATTTTTTATTTCCGGGACGGTGGTTGGGGGAGGGAAAGGGAACGGGTAAAAGTCAAGTCAATGAGTTGAAATGAGCCAAAGTAAAATGGTGTGGTTGGAGGGGGGCCAAAGGCATGTTGCTGACTGGGACCGAGATCGAATAAGTGTGTAAAAGGAGAGAAAAAAGACGAAATCGTACAATTTGTACGATTTAAAAAAGCCCACAGTTAAACCCACAGTTAAGAGACAAATAACACAGGTACTGTATTTATTTTATATAAAAGAATGGAATGGAATTATCCTTTTATTAAAAAATAAATATATACATATTACTAATATATATCTCCTACATGTAAGTTTGCTTCAATTTCTGTTTATATTTCTTCTCCTCCCACATCTCCATCATAACAACCCCATGCTCTCTTCTTGATTTGGTGGCATCATATTTTGCCAATTCATCCAATGTCCTGTCAAACAATTGAATCATCATCGACTCCCCACGGACACTTTGCTGGTTTCCACCATGACTAATTGCTTCATCTGCTTCCGCTTGAATGTGTGCCATTTCCGCAATTAATTCCTGTTCATCGGCACCAGCACCCACATCATTCAGATCACAATGCGCATCCGGTACTGCAACAACTACAGCAGTGGCGTCAAATGTGCCTGTTGATAGAAAAAACAACGAGACAAACATGATGCACAATGAATTAGTACATGCAGAGAGCAATTTCAATTTCAAAAACACAAGCAACCAAAAATCAAAGACATACCTTTAATGGTTGCCAAAGCTTTATCAGCTTCAGCTTTAAGACATTCATCCAAATTGTCCCATGCTTCGTTACCGTTACTGTCACCACCACAAAGTCCTTCAATAACTTCAGGAATCAATACACCATTTTTTTCACTGATGCACTTCAGAATGGCATCGCCCACTGGTGTAGCTGCGCCCAACCAAACCAAAGGAATTCGAATAATGGCGGGTAAACCCTCTTTATCAACATATTCTTTCCACACGTCTTCCAAAATATTTTTTGTATCCAAAATTGTCATAGTAATACCATAAGTCAAACGCAGCAGTTCAATTTGCCATTCCAATACTCCTACTACACATTTATTGTCTTGCAGAGTAATTGAAACACCAGGACAGGGAAGAAAACATTGTTAAAAAAAAAACATTGGAGCGACCGCCCGTGCAGTCAATCAATCGTTACCTGATTCTTTCGTTTTGGATGAATCCAACAATGCTTGAAGAGCAGCGTGGCCTGCTTTGACCAACTCTGCTTTTGCCAATTCTTGTGCCTCTGCACTGTGACCATGCAAAGAATTCACATCTGTACCAACCGTGTTCTCTTTGCCCGCCTCAACCGTGTTATCCTCGTCCGCTTCGTTGTCGTCGGCACCCTCCTGTTCACCAGAGTCTTGCTCTTCTGATGTTGCCAGTGGTACACAACAAACATTATCGCTCGCACCGCTGCATCTGAAATGTTCTATCTCACCCTGGCACTCATTTGACCCCCCACAAATTCCGGATGCTTTCCCAGGTTGATCTTTGCACGCTTCTCCTGGATCACCGACCGAATTGGCGGATTGAAATTGATTTTCAAGGCGCAATGGATTGACACCATCGCCGTGGGTCGTTTCTGAAGAAAAAAGTTCTAACAAACTCGTCGTACGTCCAGATCCACCCGTGTCAATTGTATCCATTTCTACACCACCAGTCTTGGTTGCCATAAAAAATGTGCCAATTGATTTGAATTGTTTGGAGACTGTTGGCATCGAATCGAAACAGTGCGTGTCATTACACATATAAACATATAAAAGAGCGGGAGACTTTTCCTTCTACAGCGAAAGATACAGCATTTTACAGCAATTTATGCAACGACCAAACTACTCTTACCTTCAAGCAACGCTGGCATTGCTCCACTTAAACCATCGTCAATGGTACTTTTAACCAGTGGTGTAAGGGTATGTTTAAAAAAATCAATCAACGCATTTTTTCCTGTGTTTAAAATTTCCAAGGCCGTATCCACGTAGCCAAGAATATTGTTGAAAAAATCAATCCCACCAAAACCAAAACCAAGGGCTTTGAAAGAAACTTTGACTGAACCAAGCATATCTCCAAAGGCTGGGACAACGGCCAGCGCCGAATACACAGCGTCCGACCACATTTCACGATAACCATAAATGCCTGTATTGATAGCATCTGCCACCATTCCAAAACCAGGTATCATGCCCATAATGTCCAGCGAGAATTGAAAGTAGTCCAACAAACTGTCAGCTTCTTCCTCACCTCTGTTTTCACTTTGAAGGATGATTCCCAATTCGACCCATTTTTCAGTCAATACTTTGGAACATTGAGCTTTATGGCAGGTACATGGTTCTACATTCAATCGAGTATAACACATTTTTGCATTGTCTTGTGGATTTGACAAGACTTTCACGTTTGGATCCGAAGGTGCAGCGGCACATTTTTTACCACCTGCCATCACGGAATAAGAAAATTCACAATTGCCGTTCTGCTCACACTTTTCTTGTGCGGCCCCCAAAATGCTTGTTTCACTGTCTATTTTTTTGCACGGATCCTCACCTGCTTCACAAGTATCTTTATAAACAAACAACAAACAACAGACAACAGACAACAAACAGCAAAACAGCAAAACAGCAAAACCGCAAAACAGCAAAAGCAAAACAACAAAGCAGCAAAACAGCAAAACAGCAAAACAGCAAAACAGGGGGTGGAAATGATCCAACAATGTTAACATTTGCTTTCGATCAAGTACTTTGACAACAATCACCATCAATATTGATACAATGCCCGGGATACAATGCCACTATTGAATAAAACTTACCTGTAAACCAACCGTCATCCCACCCACACGTTGGGCTTGGCGGTTTGGGCAGTGACAATAAATTTTGTACATTTTCGCAAGCTTCTTTTGTATGAAATGCTGCACAATCACGTTTACTCAAAAAGGATAGTGGTTTTCGATCTGTTGGAATTGGAAATTGTTGCAATGTGGGACTTTCAGAGAGAACTAAAGAAGAAGAAAGAAGAAGAAAGAAGAAGAAAGAAAAAACAAGAGCGTGCACATCTCGAATCGTTTAGGAAATCAATGCAACAACAATCAACCAAACAAAAACCACTTACAATAGGGCATCAAACGCATTATAAATTGCAATCGCACTGGAACCCCGCCGTCTTCAAAGGCCTCGTTCTCGTCCAAAGAATAGTAGTCGACTTCTTGACCTTCCGGTGTTTGACCTTCGTGGTCTTTATCAATTTCGTTGGTCCATTCCCATTTGCCATGTGTTGCATCGGGATTGAAACGTACCCATAAATCATTCCCATGATCTTTAATCATTCGAATTCGGTAGTACGACATGCCATTGAACGTTTCAACTTTATAAGGGATGGACCAAGTGGTTGCGTATAACATTTCATTGCGCATGCAAGTGCACCATTCCGCACAGGTTGCGTCAGCATTTAACAGAGAGGGCCATGGCTCTAGATTATCGATGCCGTTACCACGGTTCGCAGTGGATGTGTCCCCACTACCACCGGTGACCAATCCAGCAGTTTCTGTAACAATATTTGCAGCAGTTTGTACAATTGTTTTAATAGAACCACCAGCACGATCAAATTTTTGTGGCAATTGAGGTGCAGATTGACCAAAATAATCCCCTGATTCCATATTGATGGATGATGCAGGTTTGATTCTGGGGTCGACGGAATGTACAAAGGGTACTTTGCTGTCAGGATTGATATTGCCGGAAAGAAGACTACCGCCATTCATTGGGTGGAGCATCGTTGAGAGGGACGGTGGATTACCAAGAGTGGCGGTTGTCGTTGTTTCTCGTCGTAAACGAGACGTTGTTGTCAAAGCAGTGGAGGTACACAGTAGTGCTGTGAAGAGGAAGAAGCAGTTGCAAAGAGTCATGGTTGTGGAGGTGGATGCGGATGTGGTTGTGGTTTGTGGATGTGGTGGATGCGGTGGAATCTCGTATATATATATGGCTCTGCTCTTTTGGAACGACCAACTGTTTGTACGATTGGCAAGATTGACGGGTACAATGCTCCTGTGTGTTTATGTTTTTGTGTGGGTGAACTCTATTGAGCAGTACAACAAATGCCGATGGCCAGTGTGGTGGATTAGGCGCCGACTAGAATATCTTCTCGATGTCGGGGGGTGTCTACTAGTACGTAGAATCTTGTCGGAAATGGTTTGCTATAGCCTGGCAATTGCTCTGTACACTGTGTGCAATAATGTATGTTACAGACAACTCCGGTCTTTGGAAAAGAACGATACGATCGGTTGCCGATAGTGCGTGTTGAATCTTTGGCATTCCTCGATTTGCAGTCATTTCAGATTTCGCCGTTAAAAAACCTCAATTATTTGAGGACCCTAAGGCTTAAAAGCTGAGATTTTTGGCGGGTGAATTGGAGTTGGAGTTTATTCTCGGAAAACCTCCCTCCTTTACTAGTATAATAGCTATCATGGCCTACACCCAAGGAAAGACCCACGACCGCGACGCCTGGATCAACGTGCAAAAGAAAACATTCA
>Ga0115007_10003122_pt1 | contig 10103 bp, 6 predicted proteins | sample ArcOceMetagenome_2_FD_87166 | JGI IMG/M metagenome (GOLD analysis project Ga0115007, IMG submission 87166) | Marine eukaryotic phytoplankton communities from Arctic Ocean - Arctic Ocean ARC135M Metagenome | ecosystem: Environmental > Aquatic > Marine > Oceanic | place: Arctic Ocean | collected...
CTAGTCCGTAAATAATGATGCTGTGTAAGCAGTATGTAAGGATGCGATTTTCGAAATGTTTGTGTTGATATTGCTACTCGTAGTACACCGATAACGCGACGGGTTTAGAGACTACGAACGATTATTATAAATATATATATATATAATATCATAATAGTACGACGAGCATTCAAATAAAGATATATGATTTGGTATGATTTGGTTCGGTTTTTATTCGTTATTATGCTTAAAAACGAAGGATCAAAGTTTGACACATTGATGAACATGATTAAAATGATTAACCATAACTAATACAGTCAATTAGAGTTAAGGTGAAGAAAAAGTTATGAAATTCGATAGAAGCAAAAAGTCAACGACGCAGAATTCAATCAATCCGTTCATCATCTACAACATATGCATAGCACACATCACCGACAAAGAGCTCCATCGAGCAAGAAGTAAAACCATAATAATACAGAGCCCACCCGTAAGAACTGATTCCCATAGACGAGAACAACAATCGAAAAAAAGGAAAAAAAACGAAGTAAAAAAATAATCGATTTAACATATATATATACTGTATACATATATTACAATACTGTACTCGTATTCACAAAAATATATATATTATGTCACCGTCGTCATCAATTATTGCAAAGGCAGATTTACTGCAAATATATAAGCGACTATTGAGAGGCTGTAAAACATATCCATCTAAAAATCGTGACAAAATATATCAATCTATTAGGGAAGATTTCAAAGAGAACATGAAATTGGATCCAAATTCTGAAAAAGCCAAACAACAAGTACAAGTAGCTTACAAGGGACTGAGCCAAGTTCATCAATTTGACAATCGTTCTGCTACAAATTTCTCTGTAAGCTTAGAACAGAACCCATTCCCGAAACCAGACAAATATGAGGATAAGAGAACAAAACTAGTAGACAAGGTATTGGCTGACGCTGAAGCTGACTCTTCGACGGAAAACAAAAATATATAAGAAAATATAAAAACAAAAAATATCCAAAGCTGTACTAAATTTGAAATTTGCTCTCGTCGTCGTCGTCGTCATCATCATATTTAATGTAATTTTTTCGTCTAATGAGAGATATATATATATATACACACCACCCATCATTGATTTTACAGTAAACATTATTTATTCTTTACTTTAACGGAGCTAGCTAGACAGTGAACAATGTATTAACCTGTTGGGGTTGATGACCCAAAAAGCTTGTGTCGTCGTATCCTCCCATATCAGGTTTCAACATAACATCGTACATGGATTCATAACAATCGCAGACACGCATTGCAATCTTACTTCTAGCCAACTTTCGTAATGTTGGATCCTTAATGGTATTTTCAAAAGAAGGAATAGGTGGAGAATACAAGGAGGAGTAAAATTCTTTCATGGCACTTTCTGCCTCTTCTTGTGTTAAACCAGGAAAGCTTGCCATTGTCATTCCTTCCACATGTACACTTTTGAAACGATTCATTGCCGTTACAAGTGTTCCAAGTCCACACAAATCTAATACATCGGTCGTTTCTTTCTCAACAAGTACATCAATAAGCGCTCTTTCTTTCTCAAATAGTTTTTCTTCCAAAGACGCAACCACGTCAGCTGTCAAATCGCCCCGTCTTGCAACTGAGATCGATTGTTTTAGCGTAACAGTATCGTCAAGAGTCTTACATGCAGGGAGAGAAGCCTCCACGAGAACGTTGCACGACCAATCAAGTGATAATATGTTACGATAAGACGTTGGACATTCGACATCTTCCGCAAAACCAGGCGATTCCTTCTTCACATCAACAATACGTACAATCATAGCGTGCGCCAAAGAAGCCTCCGAATCTCCCGTCAAAAGATGAAGTTGCTCTAACATCGCCCCGTAGACTCGGAGTGATGCCTCGTACGCATTTGTTGCTTCCCCAAGACATTCCAGGACAACATCAATCAGTGGGTTATCTTTCGCTTCAAGTGTCTCCTTTTCTTTGGCGTTTGTACTAGAACTTAACTTGGCAATTGATTTGTCGAGGGCGGATGCATAGAACAATAAAAGACCGCATATCTCGTAAAGCTGAGTTAAATGAGCTCTTGAGGACGCTCCCTCTTCCTCAAAATCGTCCATTCCATCATCCGATTCTCCATCCTCGTCGTCTGAACGACGTGCTAAAATAGAAATCACTTGCAAAATACGAGATTTGAGAGGTCTTGAGATTCCACCCATACTTAATGCTAGAATTTCGGTGACCGTGAGCGGCTTTTCAGCTAGATAGTCTGAATCTTCTTCTGCAAGTGGAATGTCGTCGTCGTCCTTCTCTTCTTGGTCCGTACCGTAATCTTCTGTTCCTTCCTCTATTTCTTCTCTAAAATCGAACAGACCTCTTGCTACATGAGCCTCCACCGAAAAGGCTCGGAAGCAAAAGGCAAGCATATCTCCTACATATACCACAGAATCATGCGCTCTCATTTCAATGGGCGGAAGACCATTATGTCCACTCGTCAATGCCAATAGGAATCGTTTGGTTTCCTCTGATCGACGATTTTGTGCTATTAATTCCAAAAGATGGGAGTAGAAGGCTGGAACATTTCTCAGTGCTTTGAGAGAACGTCGAACAAACGGATGAGAGAGGATTTCATCCAAACGATCCTCGTCATATTGAGCTGAAACAGGATTTTGTTGTTCATGAGAATGTAGATGAAGATATTTTTGCAACCAGTGATATAGACGTTCGTAGGCGCGTTCTTGCTTTTGTGCTAATGATTCCATCATACGAAGAGCCGATGAAGCTCCCAAACGATTTTCCTCCGACGCACTTGCAGCAGAAGAAGAAGAATACGTAGAAAGATCGGAGAGCCGATGCGATTGTTTCTGATGATGTAATATGTCCAGAGATCCAAATGTTCGACCAAGCTCTTTACGGATTACTCGGACTCGCTCTAATGCATTCAAAAAGGCAACACCGTTTACGTTGGAAGTTTCAACATCCTCAAATGCATAATGATCAAGTAGACGAGAATCTTCTTCTGATAGATCAAACCGTTCCAAAAATTCATCGACTGCTTCAACTCTCTTACGTGCAACGTTCCGTCGTGCGAAGCAATCGCTCAGAACTAATGCTAATCTTTGTTCTTGTCCTAACGAAGAATCGGACGTAGTGTCCATACCACTCATACCAGCACCCAGCGTATTGTTATCTCCAAGGTCATTTGACACGTCACTGGCTGGGTTTTTATCATGGCTTATGGCAGTACTACTAGAAGTAGTAATCACGTTCGAATGAATGACTTGGTCAATACGGTGTGCAATAGCTGTTGTTTCTGATACACCCTGTCGAAGTTGTGTTACGGTTTTGAGTAGGGTCTTTAATTCGTCTTGCAGTAACAAAGCTTGTTGTAAAGCATCCTGTTCAATTGCGACTCTCACAGATCGAGAATCTACCGTAAATAAGTCATCTTGATGACTTGGAAGATGAGCCAACGCATCCAAGGCAGCCTTCATCGCGGGAGTATCACTCCGAACTTCTAACGCCCGAGAAACTTTCGACGAAAGCATATTACTTTGGCCCGAACTACTACCGGTATCGGACGTTTGTACGGTTGCAGACGCCATAGTCAAATAGTTTCGTTTCGTGACAACAAGTTCCTGAAACAGATTTTGAATTTGAAGCGGTCAAACAAATCAATTATGTCCCCCACTTATACTTAGAGCAGCTGGAAAAAGTTGGAGGATATGGGACAGTTACCTCTCGAGTTCAAAAAGAAATGTGGATAAGATACGCTCAGGCTACTTCTTTGCTGTTGTTCCGAAGCATGTGAACATGGTGTGTTGTATGATATATAATAGCATATATATATATATATATTAACCCTTTTACTTTCGACTTGTACCTAAAATAACGCCTAAGTTAGTCTCCATCTATTTTGCAAAAAGTACAGAACATTTTCGAATTTCCATACTAGCCATAAGGAAGGATAAGATTCACAAGACCCTGACACACTAAGGGGATATGTGATGGTGTGCTTGTCATGAATTAGGTCCTATATATATTTCAGCAACTCCTCCTTATTTACCATCAGAGTTTGTAATAGTAGTTCTTTTAGCAGATATTTGCCATGGCTTTCAATTTATTATGTTAGTGTGTAAGTACAAAGGATAAAAAATCAAAGACAAAAAGATTCATAAGGAAAATTGTTTAATGCGTCGTTCTTTTTTTAAAACTATATTATGATGATGTTAAAGTTGCAGTCTATCTATTCAATATTATTATTGTTGTTGCAAAATTAAACCAAAAGATCGTTATATGATGCGTGCCGATACGTCTATGATAATAAAAGACGGCAAATAATAACTTTCATAAACAATATCTCGAGATCCGGAAAACCTACAGTAGATAGATTTTGTTTACGATTCTGATCCCATCTCTCATGTCAAGAATGCCGGCTTGAACAGCCCGTGCAACAATGGCCTGCAATAATATTTTGATATAAAGAAAACAAAAGCAAAAATGAACATGAATATGCGATAAATAATAATGATATACATAAAGAAATATAATCCCTTCTTCATCTCACACACACACAAAATAAATAACAACACTTTTCTTTCATTTTTTTATTCAACGTACTTTGTTACAATTGCTGTTAAGCCCCATATTTTCTTTCCACATTTGGTTGGATAGACAGGAGTGTCGAATTGGAATCGTTCCGATCGTTCCGTAGTTTCAACATCAATTAATTCTTGTAAACTAATACAAAAAACTTCATCAACTTCGTCAGGTGAACCAGGAAATGGAAATAATGCATGTCGATTGTCACCAATTATTTCTTGTGGGAAAATAGCTATTATTGGTGTTACCGGTGTCCCCACTATAGATGGCAACGATGAAGCTTTACCAATAATTTCTACTTCATCCCATTGATAATTGTCATGTCCTAATAGTTCTTCTTGTGCCTCTCGAATCGCTGTTGCTTCTAAGGAATCATCCGTTGTTTCGTCATAGTGTCCACCAGGAAATGACACTTCCGAAGCATGAGTTGGTAGATTACTAGATCTTGTTGTAAAAAGAAGTGATGGTTGTCCTTTATACGTAACGATCGGTACTAATATAGCAGCCTCACGTTTATGATTATTTGGAGTATTTTTCCATATAAACTCTTGTATTTTTTCTGAAACCAATGGAAAGACGTTGTCTTTGTTTACTGTACTTCGTAGTAACGATTTCAATCGTGGGATGCCATGTCGTACTATCGACATTGCTATTGCTCAAATCGTAATAGAGAATAGAGAGTATTTTATCTTCTCTTCGTCATCAGGATGGAATGATAATTTATTTGTTTCGTCACTGTCGCCGCCGCCGATTTCAGCAATGTAGAGTTCGTTACAGAACAGCTAACAGCTAACAACTGACGAATGTGCATGTGTCGATGATGTAACATGTAACTAATATAACTATTATATATTTTATATTGATGATTGAAAATGATGATGATGTGATAAATTATCTTCCTCCGTGCCGATAAAATAAGACGAGGTTTTTGCGCGACTGACTCACTCGGTTCTATATAATATATTACGGGTGCATATTATGGCGTATATTTTGCAGTATTTTAATACATTTATTCTTTTCATTTTGTTTGCATCCGACAATATGACAATGATCGATTGGGTTAACATAATATTAGTCTGCTGACCAATTCAAGCATTATATAGATAATATGCGTCATCGATCACTCTTGTCGTTTCTTTTAATAGCGAGCAAGGCGCTTGCTTTTACGGTACGAGGAAGAAGTTTGGATAGTACACATATTAGTAGCAGCACTGCTGTCAATATCGATATCAACGAAGCAATCACAAGTGCAAGCACAAGCTCTAGTAATAGTCTTCCAACAACATTCCGTGCATTAGTAGCAAAGTCAGCTGGGAATAGTTTTTCGGACGTCGCTACAATTACTAATATCGAAATACCGTCATCATTAGAAAAGGATGAAGTTCTTATCCGCGTAAAGTATGCTGGTGTCAATGGTGGATGTGAAACGTTCCGTGCTCGTGGTGAACATGCCTTTCAAGGAAATAAAGATATAAAAGATTTTCGTCTTGGTGCGGAGGGTGTTGGTTACGTCGTTGCTGTCGGTTCTGAAGTAGAGCAGGGTGATGGTAATGGTGTGTCTGTAGGAGATGCTGTTTGTTTTGTTGGATCAGCTTTTTCGGAATATACTACATCCAAAGCAAGTATGTTATGGAAAATTCCAGATGCAAAACCAGAATATGTTGGGTTACGAATAAGTGCACTAACAGCGTGTGCTATGTTAGAACAGACCGGGAAAATTCAAAAAGGAGAAGCAATTTTAATTACAGCAGCTGCTGGAGGTGCTGGACACTTTGCTGCACAATTCGCTAAACTCGCTGGTTGTACGGTAATTGGTACATGTGGATCAAATGAAAAAGTTCGAACATTAGAAAAACTTGGTTGTTGTGATCATATAATAAATTACAAAGAACAAGATATTCAAACAGAATTAACACGTATTGCACCGAACGGACTTGATGTTGTATTTGAAGGAGTTGGAGGGGAAGTATTACAAATTGCTCTTGATAATTTAAGTCCAGAGGGAAGGTTACTACAAGTCGGTTACATATCTGAATATCCTCATGCTAATTCCAACGAAGATGATACTGATACTGAGAAGACCCCCCAAAAGAAGAACGATCTGAATGCATCCGAATTATTTTGGCAGTCTCAAACGATTCATAGAGGAAAACAAACCATATACGGAAATGCTTGGCCAAAAGACTATAAACTGGTTGCTGGATGCAAGGACCGTGTCCTTGATCTTTATGCCAAAGGAAAAATCAAATCATTGGTAGATAAGTCACCTAAATTTGTTGGGCTTGAATCTGTTAGTGACGCAATTGAACATATGCTCAGTGGAAGGACAACTGGCAAAGTAGTTGTAGAGATTCCATAAAAAAATTAAGATTGCTATGAATATATTTTATCATCTTTCGGTTGTAACCAACCACATGCAGCTCACTTCAATTGAATATGTACCTACCATTATTGCCTGTAATAACTAGCTAGCTAGCTAGCATCATGCATTTGTAGTTTCTATTGTAACGTTACTATCCTAAAATCAATAATGATTTTTTGCCTTCGAAATTTCTTTCAAATCAGAGTCGATCACGCGCGACCTGTATCTGTCCTCAACCGCACATTGCTTTAGCCTTGGTTGTCAGCGTTTGTCGTTGATGCTGTCGTCATTTTTTATGTGAGGTAAATAACCGATTATTGAATTTCTCTCAGCGAACAACAGCCAAACAAGAAGCCTCTCGATTTGACTCAGCTTGCACTTATTATTTTCTTTCGACGACATCAACAACAATTGTTGTATTGTAAAGAAGAAATCAGTTGAAGATAAAGTTGTTTTTAACAGCCAATAAAGACCATCATCATGAGTATCCGTGTTTGTTCCAAAAAATTGCTAGCATTATCCCATGGTAGAAGGATTGGCCAAGTGAAAGGAGGGATACGACTACCATTGAAATTACCAGCTTCGACGATTATTTCTTCGCGGTATTTTGCTTCCTCCGTTGCAACAATCGACGACGACGATGATGACGACGAATCTACAGAAAATAAATTTACCATTTTTAATGATCCAAAAAACAACCTCAATATGGAAATTAGCCGCGAGAAAGCGGGAACGCCATCACCATGGGCAGTCTTCGATGCTTGGGGCGCTGATAGCGACATTATGGAATGTTCTAATCTATTGTCTCCCGAGGAGGAATACAATATTTCTCCTGAAAGCGTCAGGATATCGGGCCGTGAAGCCGACGGAAACGTAAATGACGTCGACGACGTCTCCGAGACAGATATTCTACATGCATACGACAAATACCTCCAACAGAGATCATCAGTACATTTCGGATATCCGTACAATCTCATGTATGATCATTCAGAACTTTTCAATTTCATGAAGTACTCTATAAACAACCTTGGAGATCCCTACGTGCCATCCAATTACAGTGTCCATTCTCGTCAATTTGAATGCGCTGTTATCGACTTTTTTGCTGAACTTTGGAAGGCTGACAAAGATTCTTATTGGGGATATGTAACCACTAGTGGTACTGAAGGTAATCTACACGCGATTTTGGTAGCACGAGAATGCCATCCCGATGGAATCCTATACACTTCCAATGAGACACATTATTCTATATTCAAAGCAGCAAGGTATTATCGTATGGATTTGCGTTCAATCCCTACGTTACCCATGGGGGAAATTAATTACGACTTGTTGGAAAAAGAACTGGACGAGAACCGACACCTTCCCGCTATTATTAATGTCAATATTGGGACGACCGTCAAGGGGGCGATTGATAATCTTGATCGAATCTTGGAGATTTTGACCCGATTGGAAATTCCCCGAGAGAGGTATCACATCCACTGTGATGGAGCTCTATTTGCACTCATGATGCCATTCATCAATGATGCACCAGAAGTTTCGTTTCAAAAACCTATCGATTCAATCGCTGTGAGCGGACATAAAATGTTGGGTTGTCCTATGCCCTGTGGAGTGACATTGACTCGTAAAGAACACATAAAGAAAGTGGAGCATAATATTGAATACTTGAACAGCGTCGACACAACAATTATGGGATCACGGAATGGTCAATCTGCTCTGTACATGTGGTACAGTCTTCGAAAGAAGGGATTGAAGGGTATCCAAAGAGATGTCGAGTAAGTAGTATCGTATTGTTTGGTTGTGCTCTACTACCGTACGCTTCGACCACCACCACTCTATTCTAGGTCAAATTTGATCGAAGCTCCTATTCTTACACTATTTTTCATTCTGTTGTTGCTTTTATAACGTGCTCTGCTGTGTATTTGTTGTTGTTGTTGGAATAATTGATGCATTCATTATTCAGGCATTGTATAGATACAGCTCGGTACTTGCGCGATAAATTGTCCAATGTCGGTATTACTTGCCGTCTTAATGACCTGAGCTCAACAGTGGTTTTGGAAAGACCCATTGACGATGCATTTATCAAGAGATGGCAACTTGCTTGTGAGGAGGATATCGCTCACGTAGTTGTCATGCCCAACGTCACAGAAAATAAGATCGATCTATTTGTTGAACAACTATCAAAGAGTGTTAAAGCGCACGGTCGTATTAAACCAATGCGAAATAATTCTCCATTGACTCTACTTGAGAGTGACTCTTGGGGCTCAGCCTATTGATTTCTCTCCCAATTTATATATATATGTTAAAAAGAAACTAAAGTTTGGAATACTCTCTTTGCTACCATTAGAAGAATATTTAGTATGCTACACCTAAAACCATGCATCCAATTTTATATAGTCATGAACTAAGAACGTCCAGGTAAAACTATTTAGTTATGACTCTCTTCTGTCTGAATTATACGAGTACATGCAGATAGATAGCTGTGCATTTAATTTATTCATAGCCTGTCTATTTCGTCCTAGATTGGAACTTTCGGTGCGAGAGTTTCAATACTACGAATGGTGCGAAGGATCAACTATTAGCTTTGTCATACGTGAAGAATTAGCATCAAAAAAAGAAGTAGAAAGTATAGTCTAGCTAGCTAAAAGCTAGCTAGCTCGATAAAAATTCGATAAGTCGTCAACTAATATATTGTTATTTTCATTTAGAATAGGAAGATTTACATAGGAAAAAAGAAACTGCGAGACAAAAACAAGTCGGATTTTTCTGCTGTATGATAGTTGCAGCGGAAGAACAATTGATATATAAACTGATACAAATCATTGGGGAACATGCGTACATATTCCTTCGAACATTACCCTTGAACTTGTACCAAAAAGAAAAACAGGATTAAGATTTTAATAGGAAAAGTAGTACAATGTAATGATTATTTGTATTGAGTATTTCTGGGCCTGCGCGCGCCAAGATAGAAAAGAGATTGAGAACAGATAGATTAAAGAAGACAATTGTTTTTGTGAAGGATTGCAGTTTTTCTTTTCATCAGACATTATTTTCCCTCTTCCCTCTATTCTGATTTATATCACCCCCCCCCCCCCTTCCGCAAAACCAATCAAAAACTTAGGTGGACCCAAAAATATAAGAAAAAAAAAAAAAAAAAAA
>Ga0115007_10003123_pt1 | contig 10102 bp, 11 predicted proteins | sample ArcOceMetagenome_2_FD_87166 | JGI IMG/M metagenome (GOLD analysis project Ga0115007, IMG submission 87166) | Marine eukaryotic phytoplankton communities from Arctic Ocean - Arctic Ocean ARC135M Metagenome | ecosystem: Environmental > Aquatic > Marine > Oceanic | place: Arctic Ocean | collected...
AAAAAAGAAACAAAAACAAATGGAATTTAATATGGTCTCTATTGTATTTGGTGCTATTTATTTTATAATGTGGGGTGTCTCACACGTACTTCTACGTTTTAGAGTAAAAGTAGGTGACATCGATTTCGGTAGGGGGGGGGATTATAGTGCCACTTTTGATGACCACTGGAAACTATTGTTTTGGTTAGTTGCATTCTGTTATCCAGTCTTTCTAAAAATTCCCGAGATAAACACATAGGGCCCGCGTAAGTAACAAAATAATATTAAATGAATCTTCTTATTGTAAATTTAATATTGAAAAAAGGAATTTTATTATATTCTTATATAATTATACTAATGAAGCTCCAATCAAAGAAGGGGCGACTGGCTTAAATTCTGAGTTTACGTACTGCGATGACTCACTCACACCAATTGGCGCCATTTTATGTACTACTTCTTCTTCTAAAGAAGTTGTTTGAGGATGAGGATTCATCTTTTTAAGTTGTACATCTTTCTTCGCTTGTGAAGGTGTACGATTTTCAATACTTACTTTTGCAATTGGCATTACTGAACTTCTCCTAAGCAATTCATACGCAACAAACAGAGACAGAACGCCTAAAACAGGCGTTGTATAAAAGAGTAGGTACAGTACTAATATTACCAATAAAACTAACCCTAATGGAGAATTAATGTATGGAGTAAACCAATCTGGAGTTGGAACCATCATTACTAAATAAACAATACAAAGGACCGTTAAAACCTTTTCCAATAATGATATCGATTTTAGAAAGTTCTTGACGTTCATTGTATTTTTTTATATATAATGAGATATGATATATTAAACATCACTATTTGTTAAGTGATATTTATTGTATTCATTTGATTTACAGTATTTTGATTTCTTCTATATGTATATATAATACTTGAAAATGCCGTTTGAGTTTAATAGTGATCAATTCATTTGTAATTCAATAAGTGGTGATAGTACTATAGCCGATGGATACAAAAATCTGAAAGAAAACTGTAAATATATGAAAGAATTCGATGAAAAACGTAGAGCAGAACTCAGTTACATAGACGCAACAAATGTACAGCAACGAACATGGTTACACATTGTCAATTTAGTCATTGCGTGTCTCATTCTCCTTTATGCAACAAAGAAAGTAATTTAGAATCTTACAAATATAGATAGATAGATAGATAAATAATATTATAGTATTAACATATAAATCTTTTTTACACTAGAAAAATGTCATTTCAACCAAAAGATATTAATAGTGGTTTAACACCAGCAGACTATATACAAAACACTGTTATGATAGCAACAAAAATAGAACAATCTGGGAATGGATCATCGTCTATGGATAATGTGCGTGCAGTATCGGAAAATTTTACGACGACGGAAATTAGTTTCAACGATTTAACATCCCAAACAGAGTTAACTGTATATATTGAAGAAATTAGCGATGGCGCAGGCCTCACTGATGTAACTGCGATAGTAGCCGAATATGACAAAATGAAAAAAAAACGAGACAATTTAGAAGAGAAAATGGAAGAAATGGAAAAAGAAGATACCGATGTAAATCTACAAACAGAATCTACCGTGTATACTACCTTACTCATCACTGCTTTAGGAACATCTTTGTTGTATTTTTTTTCAGAAAAATATAAAATGAATATATAGCATATAGTTTGTATACAGTTATAACAAATGACTTTGAAAGAATACTTTTTTAAATATGAAGGGTTTAAAACAGATTGGGAAAAGTTAACCGATATATCGGCAAATATGGCACAAATAAAGCAAAACATTGCCGATTATCGCCTTACACACACTGATATAAGTAATTATCATAATTACGGAAATTCAAATGAAGTATCTGAGTTCAAGACAACTGACCGCAACGACGCTTTAAAACACGATTTGCAATACATGATGGGACAACAGCAAAACACCTATATGTTGGGTATGATTACTATCGCCACTTTAGGGATTGCTACCTTTTATATTGCAAGAAAATACTGAATATATTTTTACAGTCTTTTTATATAATATACATTATTTTCACCGTTTATATTATATAAAAGCAATGGGATTTCAAGAATGGATTAAAGGATTCGCATATAAAAGTGGATTTGAAAATATGACAAAGTCAACTCTAATTCGTTCTTCAACCATTACTGATTTAAAAAATAGTCCTGTTCTCGTAAATAGTTCATCGAATGGATGGAATTTTGTTTTTATGGAACAAGTGTTGATGAATAATAACGTAAACATATATACGCAGCAGCACATTGTGGATGTGTATAACGGTGACCAAAAAGTTGGTCGTATGAAATGGCTTGCAGCTACGTTGTCAGGATACATACATTCTACTGTTCAATCAATTTCCCCAAATAGTTTTGAAATAAAAATAGGCTATAGATTAGATTTTTTAGAAGAAATAGAGGAATCTGAGCAAAAACAGGATATCATGTATTCCGTCGAAGCTGAGGTTAATCAACATAAACGTGATATTCAGACAACTACAGATAATATTGAGACAAATAAAAATAATATTGAGACAAATATAGTTAATACGGATAATATTCAAAATAGTATTAAGAAACAAGAAGATAAATTAAAAAATGTTGAGAGAAAACTTACAACTCGTATGAATAATATGAAGTCAAGAATGAAAGAACAATATGATAAAACGAATAGAGTAAGTGGGGATACAAACCGTCTACAAAATCGTGTAAAAGGCCTCGAAACCCTTGAAATCGAGCCATTTGGGGGGTATAGCAGCATTATTGGTGTACAGAAACGTCTTCTGAATATTACAGAGCAAGAAAAAGACAGATTAGATAATAAAAATCAAAATTATGATGATCAAGATGAAAACCGAAACAAAATGCAAATGATTATGTTGAGTGAAAAAGACAAACAAAATAAATATATGCTTTTAGCTGTTATATTTGTAGTCGTTTTTGTGATCGCATTCTTTTTCACCTATATTCAACACGTAAAAAAACAAAAATCTATCTGGTTTGACATTATTATGATATTGTTGATTATATCCGCATTAATATATGCAATAACGGTGTACATTGATATTCAAAATCGTGACCCGAATAATTTTAGCAAATTAGGACCCACAGCTGATAACCTCATTGTTGTACCTTCTGATAAAGGTGATGGGAAACACGGTATTAAGTACGGCATTGCGGAAACCACTGATTTACAAGGTGGGGGATGTAAAGGAGACGCGTGTTGTGGACCAGGGTCTCACTGGGCTAAAAATGATATAGACTCTAATCTTGGAAGATGCGAGAAAAGTATAAGTTGAAAATAATATCATAAAATAATGTATATTAATAGAGTATAAAGTGAAGTAATATACATTGGCATGAGTACTGAAACCAAAATTTATAAATACGGTACACAAATAACTGATTTTTCAAACAATATTTTGGCAAAAGAAAATGAACGCATTAATAACATAGAAGATACTGTAAATATACGTGCAGAAACATACGACCGCCAAAAAAGTTTCCAGAAAAGTGAAAATAAAAAGAAAAACGCGTGGAAATGGGTATATGTTGTACTATTGTTAGTCGCAATTCTTGTAGTTGTTATTGTGTTATTTAGGAAACAATACCCTGATATGTGGTATTTAGATTTGCTATTAATATTTGTAATCGGTGGAACGATTATATATTTGATCGTATTGTATTTTAACATCGAAAATCGTTCTCCTCTTGATTTTGATAAAATCGACCCCAATTCTTTTATAGTAACCAAAATGTACGATACAGTAAAACAGAAATACGGAGTTAATGAAACCGTAAACGAACTATGTGTAGGCGATACGTGCTGTTCAGGTGGACTTGTATACGATAATACACTTGATAAATGTGTAGCAGCACCTACAGAAGGGTTTGTTGGTACTCTATTACAAGACAACTTTTACACTAGTATCTATACAACAAGTGATTTAGGAACACCCTATGAATGAAATCACTGCATATCATATATAAGCAGAGTAAATGTCAACCGCCAAAATTTCGTGTACAGCTACAGCTACAACTAAGTCGTGTACTGCATTAAATGTTCAAGCAACCAAACAAAACCGTGAATTAGAAGCAGAATATTCCACCAAATACAGTAAATACTTGTATCAATTAGAAAAAAACCGTAGTGGAAATTTTTATATTATTTGGGTGTATGTAGTGTATTATTTCTTATTTATTGTATTTACAGCATTATTGTTTTTAGGATCTCAATCAAAAAAAATAAATTTGAAAATGAAAGCAGTTTATATCATTGTCATTCTTGTTTTCCCATATGTTGTAGTGCCGATTGAACTGAAAATAAAAGAATTAGCAGTGTATTTGTACGATATTACACTAGGACGACCAAGTACACCAACCCAATGGGCAGTTATTGGCGAAACCAAAATGTTCCGCAAATATGGTGTTCAGTGAAACCAATAATAATACGACGATTTCTTTTATTTAATCTAATCTAATCTAATCTAATCTAATCTATAAACGCGAGAATAAATACATGTTTATATTTTCATTAATTTGTACAGTAAAAAAGTTAATACTATACAAATATACAATTACAATTACAATTACAATTACAATTACAATTACAATTTTACACTTCCTTTATCAATTCATCGGGTTCTAAGTCACAATCTATTTCTACAGGAATTCCTGACGGTGCATCTTTCTGACCGATCAACACCCCTTTCCATACAGTAGTCGTTTTATTATTATTCAAGAACTGTCTTTTTCCGAAAACGTTATCCATTTTCTCAAGAAGGTCCTTTGTCTTATTGACTTTTTTACCAGAGAAAGAATCTCTGTACCAATTATTGAATCTTTCTACAATTTCACTCTGGCGAATAACATCATTTGGATTATCTGTCTTTGTAATAAACCCATTAATAAAACCCATGATATAGTCCTGCTCGTTCTGATAGTTTTTACTGTAATCTTCTACTGTACGACACATTTCGACCATACCATCCGTCTTGAATGCGATTTCAACCAACATAGTCAAGAACACGGGCGCCCATTTATCAAATTTCTCAATAATGTTATCCATTAGCTTGAACTGATATTTGCGTTCAGGATCATTTTGTACAGGTTTTTCGGTAAATATCGATAGAAACGGTAACACACGCACACGTCTCCAAGTACCATCATCGCGACTATGAATTTGTAGATAATGATTTGCCATAATAACAGGATTCGCCTGTGAAATGAATTCCATCAATTGACCGTACAAAGCACGACACGAAATGACATCCGAAGCACTTGTGATTTGCTTCATTGGTGCCGCAAACATCTTTTCACCTTCCTCCACTTCAGCGGTTACTGCCAATCGTTTACCGATAATGGCAACCAGTTCTGGTGTACTTTGACCACGCTTCTGTCTTTCACAAGTATAGAAACTGGCGTCCAAATCACACGCATATTCACCCATAATCTTACGGAGAAGAATTGTCAACATTGATTTTCCATTTCTACCGTTACCAGTCCAATAATGCAAGAATTGACGTTTATCGTGTAATCCAGTTAATAAAGAGGCGATGTGGTTCCAAGCATATGCCTCCAAGTCTTCAATTGGAAATAATGTACGAAAGTATTCCCTTATTTCGGTTCTTGTCTCCTTTTCTGCATCAGTACCTTCAGATTCATTATAGTTAATCTCAGACCCAATTGACAGATAATCCTCAGGCGTACCTTTGCGAAATATCTTGCTAACAAAATCGATTACACCGTTTTTACAACAGAACAGATTCAAATTCTTGTCGAGTTTAGACAAGAACTGTTTATCATAGAATAGTTCTCGTGCTTCTTTCATGATTTTATCCTTGTCTGAAGAAGACCCTAGTCGTTGAGCAATTTCATTGACTTTGTTTGCACGTAATGTAAGCAGTTTATATTCTTCAGAGTCAACTTCGTGTAGCATAGCAAGTTCCCATACACGCATTGCTTTATCATAATATATTTGTTTTAACCCTGTAGATATAAATTTCCTAAGACTTGTACCCGAATCATCACGAGACCATTTATGGTCTGAAAACATATACCACACATTCTCTCGTATCCCTGCAGATACATATTCATTTTTTTTTGCAACATATAATACATTTGCCAAATCACAATCAGTTGAACCTGTACCACTCTTCTTATTCGGGTTTACAGCATCTTTCAATGAAGTAGAATCAATTGTAAGATCAATATAATAGTCCAATGAACCTTGTTGTACTTTTAAAAACTCGGTTGGGTTTTCTTGTCTGGCCCAATAAATAAGTGACCGTTTAGTAAGACCTCCCATTTCACGTTTATTTCGCAAAGTACCCCAAATAGACAAAATTTCAGGTATAGACGAATACATAAATGATGATGATTGTGCGCTGAATTGAATCCAAGCAATGAGCAGATTACTACTGATATTATTGAGTACAAATCCGACTTTGATCCATTTGTTATAAGACCCAGGTCCATAATACGAAGAAGGTAAAATCATCGCATAATCACGAGATTCTCTCATCTCAAACTCTTTGATTCCCATAGACTCATCAAACAACGCAACACACGCGTCCAAGTCTTCTTTGCATTTGATGGACAATATCATATGTGTGGTTAAAATATGTTCTTCTGTTGCAAACATCGGTGATTTTGTCGCATCTTTTCTTGTTTGTACAGGTTGCTTATACTGTTGTAATTGTGGTAGAATAGAAGTACGAACTAATAAGGTTTGACGGTCACGATATCTTGGAAAGAGAATTTTGTAATGCTGATTCATGATACTGTCTTTATTCTCCTTGGTCAATATATTTGATATAACCCATTTACTTTCATCTGTGTCATAATATACATCTTTAATGTATGTAACATCATACGGATTCACATCATCAGGTTTTTTACAATTTGGAGGTAACCATCCATTTGTACCACTTGGTATCGAGTCATCCAGTACATCCATCCATCCATCAGAATTTATAATAGGAAAATGAGACCAATGTTCATCCATTTGCTGTATCACTTTAGCACGAAGCCACATTTGCGACTCTCTATTATGAGCAAGATTGATGAGCATATGAATTCCATCTTTAACGATATTGCCAGTGTCTTTGACTTCAGTACGTGGATTAGGCTTTTCCATAATGACAACTTGGAAATGTACATCTTCGTCCATTTCACATAGTTCCTCCAATGCGTGTAAATAAAACTGTACAAACTCATCCAGATGTTCTCTGGTGTAATATCGTTTACAGTTTTCTGGAGCAAATTTAAAGTCGATATCAATCAAGATAACACCCGACTCTTCGCTTCCTTTGTTTATAAGTTGTCGTTCTATCAAGTTATGGTTTTTTTTGGCTTTGATAACGTCTTTATAAAATAATTTTAGAAAGGAATCATAAACGTCTAAAGGAATATGGAAACTTCTTTTAGAAAATTTTCCAAATTCCGTATGGGTGATAGGTTTATTGTCACCCTTTTTAACTACACACTGTTGTAGCAGTTGTTCTAATGACTGTGAATTATTCATTGCACAAATATAACTGTATATGAGTCAATCAGATAATGTTTATATGATTTCAATTTTTTAAAATAATATTTTATAGAAAAATAGAATTTCTTTTTTATTCATAAAATTGATATGTCTTTTTTGAAATATTGCTATAATGTATACAGAAACAAGTTTGTTATATTTAGTATTTACAATATGAGCAATTCTTATCAATCGATTCGGTTTTGTGTAAAATGTGAAAACAAATATTACCATAGAATGCATATTCCTCCTTCTCCCGAAGGGTCGACTGAAAGTGAAGAACCAGTTTTGATATACTATTGTAGAGTATGTGGTTATGAAGATACTGATACACAACAAAGTGGAATGTGCGTACTCGACACACAGAAACATAAACAAGTAGACCTATTCTCGCATATTTACAACCCGTACACAAAACATGACCCAACGCTCCCTCATATATTTATGCCATGTCCAAATACTGGGTGCCAAACGAATGACACTTCTGGAAAAGAGTCTGGGACAACTGATGTTGTATATTTGCGGTATAATAACAAGGAAATGAAGTATCTCTATATTTGTACAGTATGTGAGTTTAAATGGAAGAATGAATAAAAAATTGATTTAGATATAATTATTATTTGTATTATACAACTATTAATATATACAGTTATATAATTCGTAAAAATGTCTCTTAACCGTAAAAGAACTACTGAGTCTCTTTTAGGAGAAAATGATAAGCCAAATGAAAAGAAGAAAACAGATGTGGTGGATGAAACGGAAGATGATAATGATTCAATAGATACCGATTATGACGGGGATTCTATAGTAGATGATGGCGATGACGACGATGATGATGATGATGACGACGATGATGATGATGATGATGATGAAGAAGAGAAAGATAACGAGAAAGAGAAAAAGAAAAAGAAAGATAACCACGACGATTATGGAGATGATGACGAATACAATGAACAACAACAAAATCAAAATCAAAATCAAAATCAAATTATTCGTGTTGTTAGCAATAATGAGGAACTCGGGTTTGATGATGATGATGATGATCATAATAATGATAATGTTAAAAATGATGAGAATGATGAATATTTTGAAGACCTGCAGAAATTAAATGATTATTCTCTTATTAATGAATTAGAAAAACAGCACCCAGAAATAAAACAAGTTAATTATGATGAAGTAATGGCGTTATCTAAGATTGTACGAAATAACAGGGGAGATATAATCGACCCATTACACACAACTCTACCGATTATTACAAAATATGAAAAGGCCCGTGTCATTGGAGCACGTGCGGAACAAATTAATCGTGGTGCACCAGCGTTCGTGCAAGTAGACCCTAATATTATTGATGGACGTATTATTGCAACAATGGAATATGATCAAAAAAAAATACCATTTATATTTGCTAGACCGTTACCATCTGGTAGTGTAGAATATTGGAAATTAGAAGATTTGGAACTATTATGAGTTCTTCCAATTCTTTCCACAGTCCAAACACGTGACAAATATAGTAGCAGGTTCATCCGCCGACCTCGTTTGCAATTCATAGTATGTACACCGTTTTGATTTACATTTTTTACAGATGAACATATCGGTTGATGCTTCTAAGTGATTACTAAATCTAGATTGATCTCTTTTACTTTTTTTCTCAATCATTGCAACCCATCTACGTGGATTCATTTCTTGATGATTGATAAACGCGAATGTTTTTGCACTTATCGTCTCATTTTGTACATTTTCTTTCAAATCTTTATTTTGTTCTAAATTTGTAATTATAGATTTAAGTCTACTTAAGTAAATTTCACAAAATTGTGGGTTTTTCCATTTTTTAATAATTTGTCTCATATTTGATTCATGTAGTGTAAAATTATATACACCTGTTTCTGTATTACGACCTATTTTATCAGAATCATCGAATACTTTAATGAAATATTGCGCGATTTTCTCTCGAAAGATTTGTGGATCAGACTGTAATAGAAGGTAAGACATTTCTTAGGTATATAACAATGTTATGCTTATATATATTTACAATACTGTAAAGATATATTTAATGCTATTCAATTTTTTGGAATTCAATATTATGTTTATTATTGGTGATGTCTCGTTTTTTTAGATGGTTTGTTTGTCATTTTATAAATGATAACCATTTTTACAGAACCCACCTACGCCATTTGTAAACCTCAAACTGTAATACTCCTATTTTACAGTAATCATTGAAAGTACACAATGTCAAGTCGGCGGCAGCATTGGGTTATTTGAACGGAAAAAGAAGATGAGACATAAGGTTTAGAGTGAATCGTTATTTTTCTCTAGATTGTTTTTAAAAAATCATTGGGAGGTAAGTTCTGAATATATATATATATATATATATATATATATATATAGAGATATCTCTAAAAAAGGGTTCTAAATATGGTATAAGGGTGTATAAGGGTATCCCTATCACTACATCGGGATATCCCTAGTAACGGTCCAACGGCCTACAGTGCCAGCCTTATGTACCGACTTGCTGCAAGAAAACGCAGAACTTAAAAAGATGTGCAATACTTACCAGCTCAAGGTGCA
>Ga0115007_10003124_pt1 | contig 10102 bp, 7 predicted proteins | sample ArcOceMetagenome_2_FD_87166 | JGI IMG/M metagenome (GOLD analysis project Ga0115007, IMG submission 87166) | Marine eukaryotic phytoplankton communities from Arctic Ocean - Arctic Ocean ARC135M Metagenome | ecosystem: Environmental > Aquatic > Marine > Oceanic | place: Arctic Ocean | collected...
GCTGGTAAAAAAGGATTTCAAGAGAATGAATTCAATAATGAAAAAATAGTTTTAGAAATTGTAAACCTTCGCCACCAAAGAGCTAATTTACTTGGTTATAAGACACATGCGCATTTTGTTTTAGAAGAGCGGATGGCAGAAACTCCTGAAAAAGTGATTGAATTTTCTAACAACCTTTTAGAAAAAGCAAAACCGGCTGCACTTAAAGAGTTTAAAAACTTAGAAAATTATGCTAAAAAGTTAGACGGAATCGATCAACTTCAAAAATGGGATGGCGCTTATTATTCAGAAAAATTAAAGAAAGAACTATTTAGTTTGGACCAAGAGTTGTTAAAACCTTACTTCAAATTAGAAAATGTAATTGGGGGTGTTTTTGAAATTGCCAACAGATTGTTTGATTTGCAGTTTGAAGAAGTTTTTAACATTGACAAATACCACGAAGATGTTAAAACATACAATGTAACCGATCTAAATGGAAATTTTATTGCTGTTTTTTACGCAGATTTTCATCCCAGAAAAGGGAAGCGCAATGGTGCATGGATGACCTCTTACAAATCGCAACAAATTAAAAACCATATAAACGAAAGACCGCATATTTCTATTGTTTGTAATTTCACAAAACCAACCGAAACAAAACCCTCTCTCTTGACTTTTAACGAAGTCACCACCTTGTTTCATGAATTTGGTCATGCGTTGCACGGAATGTCAGCAAACACGATGTATAACAGTTTATCAGGAACCTCTGTTTCTTGGGATTTCGTAGAATTACCAAGTCAGATTTTAGAGAATTGGTGTTTTGAAAAAGAAGCCTTAGCGCTGTTTGCAAAACATTATGAAACTGGAGAAATTATTCCGATAAAATATGTAGAAAAGATTAAGGAGTCTGCAAGTTTTCATGAAGGCATGCAAACGCTGCGTCAGTTAAGTTTTGGCCTCTTAGATATGCAATGGCATGGTCAAGATCCGTCTAAAATTTCTTCTGTAAAAGAATTTGAAAATGGTGCTTTTGCCGAAACTAAATTATATCCTGAAGTAGCAGAAAATGTAATGAGTACAGCTTTTTCTCATATTTTTCAAGGAGGTTATTCTGCTGGATATTATTCGTACAAATGGGCAGAAGTTTTAGATGCAGATGCTTTTGAGTATTTCTTAGAAGAAGGAATTTTCAATAAAGAGGTAGCTACTAAATTTAAAGAAAATGTACTTTCTAAAGGAGGTACAGAAAAACCAATGGAACTATACAAACGTTTTAGAGGTAAAGAACCAAAACCAGATGCTTTGCTAAAAAGAGCAGGTTTAATTTAATATTCAAAGTTACGGTGGCAATTTTCAGTTTGTTATGTACTGTAAAATTGTTACGGTAACCTATTTTTACTTTCGATCCATTTACTCATATATTTTGTTGCTTGCAATGTTTGATGCTGCAACAAACTTCCTAAAAAATTATGCGTTCGATGTTTTTCTAAATCTTGTTGAACTTCTTCAATTTTATTGAAAAATAATAGCGCATTTTTCTCTTTGCTATACACGGAATTGATAATCGCTACTCCGTTTAATTGTAACTGCTCCCAAACAGTTTTATCTGTATACAATTCAACTGCTTTCAATGCAAACTCCGAGAAATTGTCTGCTACAAAACCATTCCAAGGAAGCGCACCTACCATTCCTTCTATTCCAATTGACGTTGTAATACTTGGTGTACCGCAAAGCATTGCTTCTGTTAATTTTCCTTTGATTCCTGCTCCAAACCGCAAAGGAGCTAAAACAACTCTAGCGTTGCCTACAACTTCTTCTGCATTTTCTGCAAATCCTTTAATGATAAATCCTTCTTTTTTATTATGTAATTCTTGAATTTGCTGCTGCATGTACGCACCATAAATATAGATTTCTGCTTTTGGAAGCTGCTTTCTAATCTGCATCCAAATTTCATTTTTTAAGGTTAAAACGGCATCCACATTAGGTTTGTGAAAGAAATTTCCAACAAAAACAAAGTGCGCTCTTTCTTCAAATGATTTCCATTTTTTTTGTTGATGCCTATCAATATTATCTAATAGAAAAGGCAAATAATAAAGAATTTTCTCATCAATATTAAAAACATTTTTTAACAAATCCATTTCAAAAGTTGAAATAATTAGAGACAAATCACATCTTAAAATAGATGCAATTTCTCTTTTAGCATCCTCCGATTTCAGCAACGCTTCAGCCGTAAACACCGCTTCGTTTTTTAATTGTTGATGTCTTGTTTTTCTTAAAAAATGTAAATCTTCAGTATCTAAAATCCGTAAAGCTTTTGGGCAATTTTCTGCAACGCGCCAACCAAATTGTTCTTCCATCATAAACCGATCGAACAGCACAACTGTTGGGTTTAATTCTTTTACAAATACATCAAAAGAAGCATTGTTTAACGCAATGGCAACTTCATCAATTCTTAAAGAAATTAAATCGATTGCTTTTTCTCCTTTTTGAGCAGGAGAGGCAAAAGTTACTTTCCAATTCTGTTTTAGAAATTGTTCAATTAATTGCATCATTCTGCTTCCTGCAGCAGAAGAATTGGGTTCTACCCAAACGTATCCAATAATTAAAACGTGTTGCTGCGTCAATTATTTAGTATTCAATTGCTGCTTATAATCGGCTTGTACTTTCTTTCCCCAAGTTACAACAGCAGCAATTTGAGTTGGTGACAAATTGGCTTCCGAGTGCGTCCAAGTATAAGAGTTTAATGGCATTTCTCCTTCTGCTACCTCTTCATATAACTCATCCATTTTATGTTCTTTCTTCTTGAGAGAATACGTATCCCATTTCGAAAAATTCAAATGCTTTTGACCATCCTTAATATGCTCTTGCAAGTAGTAATTTACTGGTGTAATTGCATTGTACCATGGATACGATGTTTTGGCAGAATGACAATCGAAACAAGTAGTTTCCAAAATCTTTTTAACATCTTCTGGCGGATTTGTTTCTGCCATAAAAGCAGCCACTGTTGCCATGTCTCCGTCATTCTTTTCTGGTCCAAAAAATTGAGCGATAACGAGCACTATTAATAAAGAAAGTCCGATATTTTTTAGAATTTTCATCTTTGTTTTTTATGAATATTTTGTAGGGTAAAACTACTAAATTCTTACTTTATTTTATGAAAATATCCGTATTTTTGTGAATTATTAGTGAAAATAAAATTGAAGGTTACAAAAAACGCAAAATAAACTTACTTATGAAATACGATATTATTGTAATTGGTTCTGGTCCTGGAGGATATATAGCAGCAGTTAGAGCTTCTCAATTAGGCAAAAAAGTAGCAATTATAGAAAAATATGCAACTTTAGGCGGTACTTGTTTAAATGTTGGTTGTATTCCTTCTAAAGCATTATTAGATTCTTCGCATCATTATTACGATGCAGTGCATCATTTCGAAGAGCACGGTATTTCGATTGAAAAACCAACAATTGACTTTGGGAAAATGTTAGACAGAAAAGCCAAAGTAGTAGAGACAACTACTGGTGGAATCAAATACTTGATGGACAAAAATAACATTGATGTCTTTGAAGGATTGGGTTCTTTTGAGGACAAAACACATGTAAAAATTTCAAAAAATGATGGTTCCTCAGAAATTATTGAAGGAACAAACATCATTATCGCTACAGGTTCAAAGCCGTCTGCTTTACCTTTTATAAAAATGGACAAAGAGCGTATCATGACTTCTACGGAAGCTCTAAAACTTCCTGAGATACCAAAACATTTAATTGTAATTGGTGGTGGTGCTATTGGTTTAGAATTAGGCTCTGTTTATAGCCGTTTAGGTGCAGATGTTACCGTGGTAGAATACATGGATAAAATTGTTCCAGGAATGGATGCCGATGTTTCTAAAGAATTACAAAAAGTATTCAAAAAACAAGGAATAAAATTCGCAACAAGCCATAAAGTAACTTCAGTAGAAAGAAACGGGGATACGGTGGTTGTAAAAGCTACGGATAAAAAAGACAGAGAAATTGAATTTTCTGGAGATTATTGTTTGGTTTCTGTGGGAAGAAAAGCCTATACAGAAGGTTTAGGTTTAGAAAAAATAGGTATTGAAGTAAATGAACGCGGCCAAGTTGCTGTAAATGATCATTTACAAACAAACATAGATACTGTCTATGCAATTGGTGATGTAGTTAAAGGTGCAATGTTGGCACACAAGGCTGAAGAAGAAGGTGTTGTTGTAGCGGAGTATTTAGCAGGTGAAAAGCCCCATATTAATTATAATTTAATTCCTGGTATTGTGTATACATGGCCTGAAGCTGCTGCAGTTGGTAAAACTGAAGCCGAATTAAAGGAAGCTAAAATTGAGTATAAAGCCGGTAAATTCCAAATGAGGGCTTTGGGTAGATCTCGTGCAAGTGGAGATATTGACGGTTTTGTAAAAGTATTAGCAGATAAAAATACCGATGAAATTTTAGGAGTTCATATGGTGGGTGCACGTGTTGCAGATTTAATCATGGAAGCTGCGGTAGCGATGGAGTTTAGAGCATCTGCAGAGGATTTGGCAAGAATATGCCATGGTCATCCAACGTATTCTGAAGCAGTAAAAGAGGCAGCAAAAGCTGCCTGGGACGGAAAGCCCCTGAATGCCTAACACTCTTTTCGATCTGTACTTATCAGACCGTTAAGAAAATTAAAAACAAGCATAGAGAGCGACCTACCTCGGTTGCTTTCTATTTTCAATTGATACTTTAGAAAATAGTTTGCGTTATCAATACGCACAGAGTCGCTTAAAATTCTTTACTAATGAAACTAAGAACTGTTCGTACTTTTTCTATTGAAAATATAAAAGCCTTCAAACCACTTTTACTCTCTTGGTCTCAGCAATTTGAAACTGCACTTTGGTTAGACTCCAATAAGCACCAGCAGCAATATACTAGTTTTGACAGTGCGTTGGCCATAGAGGAATTTACAGCGATCAAAACAGATTATACAAACGCTTTTGACAAACTAAAAGAATACCAGAGTTCTACAAAAGATTATATTTTTGGATATATCTCTTATGATGTTAAAAATGACACAGAACGCCTTTCTTCTAAAAATTTTGATGGCTTAGATTTTCCTGACTTGTATTTCTTTCAACCTCAAAAATTAATTTTTATCAAGGGTGAAAATATAGAGTTTCATTATTTAAACATGGTTGCTGATGCAATTGAAACAGATTTTCAGGACATTCAAACGAATGCTAAACAGAAAGGTATCATTGCAGATACTGATGAAAACATCAAAATAAAACTTCGAATTCACAAAGCGGAATATTATGCGAAAGTGCATGCTATTTTAGAACATATTAAAAGGGGAGATCTCTACGAAGTAAATTTTTGTCAGGAATTTTATGCCGAGAATTCGACCATAAATCCCGTGGCTGTATATCAGCACTTAAACGATATTTCTGAACCTCCATTTGCTTCCTTTTTAAAAATAGAGCAGCAATATGCCTTGTGTGCCTCCCCAGAAAGATATCTCAAAAAAGAAGGTTCTAAAATTATTTCTCAACCCATCAAAGGAACCGCTAAAAGATTAATCAGTCCTATTGACGATGCCAAAATTGCTTCCGATTTAATGCGAGATGAAAAAGAACGCGCAGAAAATGTGATGATTGTAGATTTGGTTCGAAATGATTTGTCTAAAACTGCAAAAAAAGGAACTGTGATGGTAGAGGAATTGTGTAAGGTCTATTCTTTTAAACAAGTGCATCAAATGATTTCCACTGTAATTTCTGAAATTGATCCGCAATTACATCCTATAGAAACCTTGCGAAGCACTTTTCCGATGGGCAGTATGACCGGCGCACCAAAGGTATCTGCTATGAAGATTATTGAAAACTTAGAAGCTTCAAAACGTGGTTTATACTCTGGAGCCATTGGGTATTTTACACCTGAAAATGATTTCGATTTTAATGTAGTCATTCGAAGTATTCTCTACAATGAAGAAAAAAAATACATTTCCTATTCTGTTGGTAGTGCCATTACCATTAAATCTGACGCTGCAAAGGAATATGAAGAATGTCTCCTCAAGGCAAAAGCAATGAAATATGTTTTAACCAATGCGAAGTAAAGGTTCTTCTTTTTTTTAGGAAAAAATTGCCAAAAGACGGGCACATTTGTGAGCACATCCTGCACTCAAAAATACAGTTTTAAAAAAATATTAAATACTTTTGCAACATGATTCCAAACCAAGAAGCCCTTTTTCGAAAAACGTTCGAAACTTTAAAAGAGAAGCCAACAGAACAGAACATGTTTAATACCTTTTTAACTTTGTACCCCGCAGAGTGGAAGCAACTTAAAGTTACCTTTTCTAAGTTTAATAGAAGTAAGCAGTTTGGCAAAACAATTCCACTACCAAAACCGGAGGTTTCCATCAGAAAAGACATCCGTGCTTGGCTGAAGAAGCAAGTCTAAAATAACGCCATTAATTTATGTACTTTTGAGTCCAATATGCTTGAAAAATTATCACATATAATTGTTACTAATTTTCCCTTTCTAAGGGGAAAAAAACTATTAATTGCCATTTCTGGAGGTATTGATTCTGTGGTTTTAACACAACTCTTTGCCACCTTAAAATTTGATATTTCTTTAGCACATTGTAACTTTAATTTAAGGGAAACCGAAAGTGATTTAGATGAGGAATTTGTAAAAAAACTTGCAAAAAAACTCGACATTATTTGTTTTAGCACTTCTTTTGAAACTAAAAAAATAGCACAAGAAAAAAAACAATCTACACAAGTTGCAGCTCGGGATTTGCGCTACCATTGGTTTCAAGAAATTAGCAAAGCACATCATTTTGATTATATTTTAACCGCGCACCATGCAGATGATAATTTAGAAACTTTTTTAATCAATTTAACTAGAGGAAGTGGTTTGGATGGTTTTACGGGAATTCCAGAGATTAACGATAATATAGTGCGTCCGCTTTTGAAATTTTCACGCGAAGAGATTCTCTTTTTTGCAAAAGAAAATAAAATTTTATGGCGAGAGGACCAAAGTAATGCAGCTACCCAATACTTGCGTAACAAAATTCGACACAAAATACTACCCGTTTTAAAGGAAATAAATCCGAGTATGTTAACAACGTTTTCTAAGACATTGGAAAATCTTCAAGAAAGCGCTCAAATCATTACCGATCGCATCGAGGAAACGTCTCAACATGTTGTGCTTAAGGAAAACGGAGTTTCTAAATTTAAAGTTGCCAAAATACTCGAGTTATCAAACCCAAAAGCCTACTTATTTCAGCTTTTAAAAGCATATAATTTCACCGAATTTAAAGATGTTTATAATTTACTGCATGCCCAATCAGGAAAGCACGTGCTTTCTCATACGCATGTACTTTTAAAGGATCGAAATTTCTTAATCCTTTCTGAAAGAGATTTTTCATCTGCAACCGATGTCAAGTTTCAAATCTTGGCAAACACGCATGAGATTAAAAATCCCATTCACTTAACATTAGAAGAAGTTACAGAGCAATCCATTCCAAATAAAAAGAGTATGTACGTCTCTAAAGAAAGTTTAACCTTTCCTTTAATTGTAAGGAAATGGGAAAATGGCGACTATTTTTGTCCTGCGGGAATGCAAGGAAAAAAGAAACTAAGCAAGTATTTTAAAGATGAGAAATTATCACTTTTAGAAAAGCAAGATCAATGGTTGCTCTGTGACGCTAACAACACTATTATTTGGGTTCTTGGTCTGCGAAAAGACGCGAGATATATCTCAATTGCTCCTGCATCAAAACAATTAAAAATAACAATTCAATAATGAAGAAATTTTTTCTTTCCCTACTGCTATTCTTTTCAGTATTCACGGAGGCACAAACCGCAGATTCCCCCATTTCTTGGGAGTCTTCCCTGCATAAAGTTTCAGAAACGGAATACGACGTTATTTTTACAGCAAGTCTTTTTAAAGCGTGGCATTTATACTCCCAATACAATCCGGAAGATGCATCTCAAGCCCTGGAAATTATAATTCCCGAAGGAAAAACAGGTTATGAGTTGGTAGGAAAAGCCAAAGAAAGTGAGACTCAAAAAGAATACTCGGAAATCTGGGAAAAGGAAGAGATTTTCTTTGCAGAATCGGGAATCCTTACCCAGCGGATAAAAATAGTAGACCCCACGATTCCTTCGATTACTTTAGAAGTTTATGGGCAAGTTTGCAAACAAGCATGCATACAAATAGAAGAGTCTTTTGCTTTTTCTTTAGATGGAAAAAAATTGAATAAGGAACTTATTCTTTTAAGTGACAAGAGTAAAAGCTTAACTAAAAAACTAAAATTAGATTTAAAAAATACAGCCATATTAGATACGGGAAATAAAACAGCAGCTGAATCTGGTAGTTCGCTGTTTAATATTTTTCTATTAGGCTTTGTGGGTGGTTTGTTTGCCTTGTTAACTCCCTGCGTTTTTCCAATGATTCCTTTGACAGTTTCATTTTTTACAAAACAATCTCAAAGTAAAAGTAAAGGAATATTTAATGCCATTTTATATGGTGTTTTTATTGTGATAATTTACATGCTATTGAGCATTCCTTTTCATTTAATCGACGGTTTAGACCCAAGTATTTTGAATACTATTTCTACTAATATTTGGTTAAATATTTTCTTTTTTGTCATTTTAGTGTTTTTCTCCTTGTCCTTTTTTGGCTTTTACGAAATAACGCTACCAAGTTCTTGGGGAACTAAGATGGACGCCGCCTCTGATGTTGGAGGGTTTGTTGGCATTTTCTTTATGGCATTAACGCTCGCTATTGTTTCTTTTTCTTGCACAGGACCTATTTTAGGCTCTTTATTAGCAGGCTCTTTAGGCACTGTTGGTGATCCTGCTTTTCAGCTTTCAGCTGGCATGACGGGTTTTGGTCTTGCCTTAGCTTTACCGTTTGGTCTATTTGCTTTGTTTCCTAATTTATTAAATGCTTTGCCTAAATCTGGTGGTTGGTTAAATACCACTAAAGTTATTTTAGGCTTTTTAGAATTGGCATTTGCTTTTAAATTTTTATCAAATTCAGATTTGGTTGGACATTGGGATCTTTTAAAACGTGAAGTTTTTATCGGTCTTTGGATTGTTATTTTCTCTGGATTGGCTTTGTATCTTTTTGGAAAAATAAAATTCCCACATGATTCTCCTATCAAAAAACTATCATTTTTCAGAGTCTCTTTTGGTGTGCTTGTTTTTGCCTTTGTGATCTATTTAATTCCCGGAACCTTTAAGAATCCGACTTGGAATTTAAGTGCATTGTCCGGTTTTCCACCACCACAATTCTACAGTGTTTATGAACAAGTGTCTGATTGTCCACTGGGTTTAAACTGTTACAAAGATTTTAATGAAGGCTTGCAAGTAGCCAAAGAAACAAACAAACCTATTTTATTAGATTTTACAGGCTGGGCTTGTGTGAATTGTCGTAAAATGGAAGAAAATGTTTGGAGTGATTCAGAAGTTTATACACTTCTAAAAGAGGAATACATTCTAATTTCTTTATATGTAGATGATAATGAAAAGGAACTTCCAAAAACAGCACAGTTTGACTTTAAAAAAGCAAATGGTCAAATTAAAAAAATTAGAACTTATGGAGATAAATGGTCTACATTTCAAGTAATCAATTTTAGAAATGCTTCGCAACCTTATTATATCTTGATGACCGCAGATCTAGAAATTTTAAATTCACCCCAACAATACACGGACATAATAACCTATAAAAATTGGTTAAAAAAAGGGATTGTAAACTTTAAAAGCAGATAATTAATTATTTGTATATTGGCCCAATAATAATTATGTAAATGAAAAAAGTGTTTTTATTTTTGATTCCTCTCCTTTGGGTATCCATTTCTCTGTTTGGGCAAAAAAAAGCACCAACAAGTATTTACACATTCAATAGCTTAAAGAAGGATAAGCACACTATTGCTTCCTTAAAAGCGAGGCTACAGGTAGATAATTTTAAATTTAAACTTGTAAACGCCCATGCTATTGAAGAGCAAATACCCCCTTTAAATTTTAAGCAAATTGGTAAAAACATACCAGAATACGTTTATGATCCTTACGAAAAGTATGAAAACTCGAATTTACTAGAAGGGTTTTCATTCAAAGATGATCCTACACGATGGA
>Ga0115007_10003126_pt1 | contig 10100 bp, 8 predicted proteins | sample ArcOceMetagenome_2_FD_87166 | JGI IMG/M metagenome (GOLD analysis project Ga0115007, IMG submission 87166) | Marine eukaryotic phytoplankton communities from Arctic Ocean - Arctic Ocean ARC135M Metagenome | ecosystem: Environmental > Aquatic > Marine > Oceanic | place: Arctic Ocean | collected...
ATACATCTTCGCATACATCATGTGCCTAAAGTGCGCGATGCGCGTGTATGTGTGACTCACAACAATAATGATTGAGACATGCAGATCGTGCCATTAAAAACAATACTAGTGTGACAACTTGATGCCGGAAATGCCGGAAATCAGATTTAGAGTCTGTCGTTTTTTACGAAAAATTAGATGTAATGATAATAATAGTTGATAAAAGTAGGGTATCAACTGTCACTATAACAACATCTGCTTAGCATGGTCCGTTCCTCTGCCATTAAAAACAATAGCTAACATACATTGGCATGGCCATTAAAAGCATTAACGTACAGATGCACCATTTTTGGCAGAACGGCAAGCACGAAGTAAATATGTGCTTGGCATGGTCCGTGCTCCCCATAAAATGCATTGGCGTAGAGATCTACAGCTTCTAGTAGAAGCGCAAATAGCAATGAGCATCACGTTATCAGCCTCATACCAATAAGATGTGCTTGACACGGACCGTACTCGTGCCATGGAAAACGTTACCGCTGCCGTTGAATTTATCTAGTCAGCGAGGATTCACAAAAATTTGCTGATTGGATATGAAGGCCTTTAAGAGATAGAGCTTTATGAATTGTCTATGAGATCTTCTACTCTCCTAAAGGATTTTTCATGAAAACATTATGGTTCTCACTTTTTTTTCTGACTGACAATTTACATCCACCTATTTAATACTAATAACCTAAACCGATCGTTTCAAGTGAAAAAAAATGTTTCTTTCGAATTCTCGTTACGTTCTTGCCATAGTGGCATCATCTACCTTGTTTGGTCTAAGCTCTGCGGCAGATGTCCCGCGCATTGCTGGATATAAACCAAGTGTTGCTGCGATTGAAGTGGTAAGTGTCCTTGGTTGGGCGTGATTCGGGTCGCTTACGTTAAAATACATTGTCAATAATATACAATTATATATATATATATATAGAGAGAGAGAGAGATTTGACTGGTTGATTTGGCCTCAATATATTCTTGTTTCCGTTTTTCTGATATATCTTTATTTTCTACACAGCTTGAACAGGATTTGATTCAAAAAGAGTTTCAAACCATTCTTGGAGACGAATCTTGTGAAGCTGTAAATGCTGGCTTGGAATATTACGAAAATGGTGGCGGCAAGTTGCTGAAGGATTTGCCTAACTACACAACTACTCAAGGCAGTGTGTGGAAACTCTACGAAGAATACTACGGTAGTAAGGACTTTTGCGATAAGTGGGTCACTGCAGCACTTAAAGGGGGAAAGTTTAATTTCAATGGAGGAGAGGTTAATTTTGGCAACTTTCCAGGTAACTTAGGAGATCCAGAGGATGAAGATGGAGAATGTGTCGGACGAGAAGGTGAGTAACTGTTGATAATCTTCTTTTCTTACTGTTGTATATATAATAGATTACCATATAAAATATCTTTGATGCTGGTGCTCGCTCATCGACAAGCTTTTACTTCAAACCAATAATACAGAGTGTGCCAAGAAAGGAACTGCTTATGTATGTGGGTATATCAATGTTTTCCAGTACTTGGAAGAAGCTGTCGCTACAGTTGAAGCCGGTGATGGTTGTGTCGAGCAACTTGATGGATGCATAGACGCCTCAGAAGCGTGGGACAAGGCTGTTGCTTTCTTTGTTGGATCGTTGGAGGGAGTAGACGGCGGTAATGACCCTAACGGCAAACCAGGTAGTGGTGGAACGTATGGAAATCAATTATACGCACTTGCTGACAAGCGCTGTGACGACTATCGCACATGTAGTGCTTCTGGCGATACTGCCAACAGGGGTACACCATCTAAGGCAAACATCCTTACTATTGGTCTCTTTCAACAGGGCGCCGCAGCAATCTACGCAGGTGACGTTGATAATGCTAGGAAGATCATTAAGAATATCAACACACAAGCCGCTGTTCCTCTGATCCAAGCTACTCTCCGTTATGCCTGGCGTTTGGGCCAGGGAAGCACTAAAGACAAGGAGGTCGCCGAAGGAGGTACCTTTGCAGCTGGTGCCCTTCCTCAGCTCTGGAAGTGCGACAAAAAGGCAGCTAGACTCGTCTTTAAAGAGCTTCAAATTGGCAGTGATCGTGTAAACAATGGAAAATCTAATTTCTCGAAAGTATTGAGAGCCTTCGAATGTAACTATGAATGCTTAGGAATTACATGTGAACAAATTGGTGCTTTGTACGACGGTGATGAGTTCGACGAAGTTCCTAATTTGGGTTTCCTTGACCCAACAGTCGATCCACGCTTCCCTAAATGCACAGACCGTCCAAATCTCTGTAAAAAATTGAAAGGTAAGGGTAAGAAGAGATGTAAGAAATTCACCTCGAATCCCAACAAACAGGATTTCGGTCTATGAGCTCAATGCGTCGATACATACGCGTAGGATGATGGTGAATGGATTGAATCTATAGTTTATTCATTTCGTGAGAAATTTTTCTTTTCTGTTTGTGAATAATAATATGATATGATGAGATAGCTTTCTAATTTTTATTAAAGTACTATTTTAACAAGATAATAGTAAGATCTTTTTATATAAAAAAAACTAACGATTGTTTAAAGAAAAAATAACCATCGTACAGAAACATATTATTCACGGATTTTTATAATTTTCGTACGATGCGCCCAGTGCTCTACAAAATGCACGGATCTCTTCCTCCGTATTGCTATATGAAACAGAAGCTCGTACTAGATCAATGTCCGTATCATCACATGGCGTTGACGTTGCAGGAACTACACTCAATTCAAAGCCTTCTTTCCACATATCAGATACAATAGTCCTTGATTCCAAGTTTTCAAAATAAAAGGTCACAATTCCACATTTCGTGGTATTACGGTGATGAATGCGTATTGTCGGTATTTCTTTTTCCAGTTCGTTCTGAAGTAATACGGATAATCGTTGGATATCACGTGAAATTTTTGGCAGACCCAAGTCCAAAGCAACACAAACTGCTTCTCCAAGTCCCAATCGGCTTGCTACGTTAGACTCCCAGAATTCGAATCTTTTTGCAGATCCTAGTGGAGCAAATTGAATCACACTAGCATCTTGTAGCTGCACACCCTGTTGGTACATGGATGCCTTAATTGGACAACCGTAATGGTCGACATGACTCGGCATGATGTCTTGTGCTATATTATCACTGGATACGAAAAGAAATCCTGTCCCTCTAGGTCCTCGTAGATATTTCCTCCTTTTTATATTCAGTTTTTATCGGTGATATATCCAACAATGTGGTAAGATAAGAATTGCGGTCTATATTTTTTAGGTTACAAGGGTTAATATTATCATATACCATACATATAATATTTGTAGATCTTTTACTTACCCTGTTGCTACCAAGCAATCACATTTTATCTTCTGTACGCTGACATCCATTTGACCAACACTCTGACATGCATCGACAAGATATTTGATGGCAGGGTATTTGGTATTTACTTTTTGCTGCTGCTGACGTTGATTGTTGTAAGTCTCAATTCTATCCCCAATCGCTTCTACAGGATTGACAATGCCTGAGTTTGTTGGTACGTGCGTTATACAAACAATTGCGATAGAGGTAGGATCTAAACGTGTGTCATTGCCTACCTTATCTTTGTAATAAAATTTCCCCTCCAACATACGATCAAATACTTCTAAATCTACTGTTCCGGTGCTACTATTATTGTTGTTCTCGTTCTCGTCATCATGACCAACTTTTTCAGAAGGAATCGCCAACACCATCCAGTGATCCTCATGATCTCTTGCCCATTGGCATGCCGCTACGATATTTGCTGCATATTCCGCCTCACTGACTAAAATAACTCTACTACTAGTGCTACTGCTACTACTATCGAGATTGAATCTTGTTCGTCGTTCTTTTTCATCTTGTTGGACCATGCTATAAAAGATGCGTGTCCAACCAACTGTTGCCGATTCAACTAAAGCTATTTCTTGTTTTTCGGCATGTATCAATCTTGCAACATTATCATATACGTTCTCCATTTCACCATCTTCCTGCACAAGTTTCTGGGCCGCATATCCTCCATAAATTTGTTCACGTTCGAGGTGTCTACTGACTCTGTCCAGAACGGTTTTTGGTGAAGTTGAAGCTCCGGCATGATTCAAATTTACGATTCGTCGTTCCAATTGATTGAAGGACGAAGATGATGATGATGATGATGATGGCATGATGTTGTTCGACGCAAGATATGTCGTAGTAGGACGGTGCCGGTGCGTAGATAAACAAGAAAAACCTAGTGCCAAACTTTGGTTTGAACGAGAGCGAATAATTGTTGCCAGTGTGAAGCACGACAATATCAAACGATTGTTTCTACTGTGGAGCATTTTCACTCTATCCTAATGTTCGAATGTTGTTTTCTGAATGTCGGATTGTCTCTATGAATAAGATTGATTATTGATTTGACTTGACTTGATGAAAGAAAGATGCAAGAAGGATAAAAATATTTATTTTTGATCAAATACAAATACGATTCAATCAATCGAATCGAATCGAATCACAAGAAACGAATCACGAATTATGGGGGAAGATGGGAATTTATTTTATTTTTCTCATAATTTTGTTAAAGAGAGCGCAAATCATTCATGTCCACCCGACGACCTGATGGTATTTTTGATGTGTTTCCACTCCGAAATTTAAATTTCGAGAATACCATTATTAATTATTACAAGTATTTCATATTATTATTATTTTATTTTTCTTCTTCTTGAAGTGATGGGACAACAATACAACATGGATTTCAATAACTGTAAATTCATTACAATCGTAATACTTGCGGCAATTGCAGTCTCGCCCAGTACACTATCCTTTGCGAATGGATTTACGGAGACTGTGCTACACAATAAGAATTCTCGACAATACGTACCTTTTTCAGGAATATATGCACCAGTTTCGAAAAGATCTTCGACGACCCAAACAAATGGATGGGCACAAGGGGGTGATGGTGAATGGGAATGGGAGGAAGATGATCCTAATTTTGTTCCAACAACACCCATCGAAACTTCAATAGGATCTGAATCCACTGACACGGACACAGCCACCGCTACTCCGCAGCTTCCATCTGGAAAACTAAAACCGAAACAATCGTTAGGACAAAATTACCTAAGAGATGGTAACACGGTCGCTAAGATCATAAAAGCATTCCACAAGGATGCAACAATTCATGGAGATCGACAGGGAAAACCTTTAAAATCAATTGTCGAATTAGGTCCTGGGGCGGGTGCTTTGACTGATAGGCTAGTCGATAAGTATGGTACCGATATCTTACAATGTATCGAAATTGATATCCGGTCGATTGAACTTTTGGCTGAAAGATATCCAGATCTATCCGTCCATCACGAGGATGTTCTACAAGTTAGTTATCCTGAGATGGCCGAAAAGGAGGGTCAACCACTTGTAGTTATAGGTAATTTACCATATTACATTACGAGTCAAATCCTGTTCGCCTTAGCCGATGCTAGTCACTACGGTGCAGTAGACTGTGCCACGGTGACTATGCAATGGGAGGTCGCTCAACGAATGGTAGCACCAACTTCGTGTAAGGATTATGGTATTTTATCAGTTGTATTTCAAACATACGCAGATGTTCGTTGTCATTTCAAAATCCCACCGACAGTATTTTATCCTGCACCAAAAGTTGACAGTGCATTGATTGGATTACACTTTTTGGGACCGTCTAAATTACGAGAACGACTAGCGGGAGTCTCACCAAAGAACTTTCGATCTGTTGTAACCACTGCCTTCCGACAACGACGGAAAACTATCCGTAATACGTTGAAAAAGATACCTGGTATTGAAAAGGAACTTTTAATGGAAAAGTTAAGTTCCTTGCCTCTTCCCTTACCAGACTCTGTTGTGGCTGCACAACAGCAAGGTGATGCTTTCGCACTGGAACAGCAATTACCTGATGACTGGTTCACTAAACGACCAGAACAATTAACTCCTGGACAATTTGTTGAAGTTACAAGACTTTTATTTGGTGATACCGGTAGTAACAACAATAATGAAGATGGAGAAAACGAATCATCAAACATCAAAGAAGTAGATCTGGGGAGAAAAGTATGGCGAAAACTTAAGCATGGAGTTTAACTAATAATAACGAACCCACAGACTCATAGATAGACAGGGCTGTAGACAAATACCAAATACGACAGACACACCGACGATCAAACAGATCTCAACAACACGACAACCATATTTTATATTTTTCTACTGTGTATCATAATAATAATAATATCATAGTAATTATTTTCGGTTTTTTGCTTCTTCCTCTTCTAGGAGTCGGCGTTGTTTGCGTAATTCCATTTCTTCCTTCTGAACTCTAGAAATCTCGATTCGTAGAGAGTCTGATTGACCCATTCCGTTGTAGTCACCTTCTACCCTTCCGCTGGGATCGTATTTTCTTTTGCCGTACCTAGAGGAACCAGATGGAAAAGCAAAAACAGAAGAACGTAAACGTGTTGGAAAAACATGATGTGCCGATACGATACGACTTGTCGGTATGATTGATAAAAGAGTCAATAACGGAGATATGCTAAAGTTTTCAAACACAGGTAATCATCCAGAAAAACGTACCATTGTTCCCCAGCGCCCATCTTCTTATAAAAAAAATCATCAACAACTTCGTCAAGATTTTCAAACATTGCCTTTATGTCGGCCATTACTCCAATTTTGGCGTTAGTATCTGTATCCGCAGCATTATCATCGACCTTCGTTTCATCGTTATTCTTGTTTTTTTCAAAGAAAGAAAGACTGGTCACAGTTCTCGTCGAACAAACATGAGGGGTTTGTTGAAGGAAACCTTCGACAACGTAGATACATATGATAACGAATACTAGAGCAACAGCCTTCATAGTATTTTTAATAAATCAATTAATGAATCAATGAATCAATGTAATAAAATAATTCTCAAAATTTCAAAATCATTTCATTCGACATATTTAAATATATATATGTATATCGATGTAAATGTAAAATTAAAAAAAGTTCAAAAATGGAACTTTTGATGATCAAGATCGATGAGCTGATGAGCTGGCTTCTTCTCATTTACGCGCGCTATTTGTTGAAAAAATCACTTAGAATGAGACTACAATGTACTTATGTCGTAAGTAGAATAAAAGGAATGTAATATGAGAGTGCTCTATAATTCAGTATCTTGTAACTGTCATATCTACTATAGTTTATTATACTGGTTTCTCCACATGTTTATGGGAAAGTTATTATCACAGGAACTAGGATACGTTATTTGAATTCATAGTACTATCTTCAGAGTCACCAGAGGTATTCAAGTTATATATTTATTTCTCGCTCTATTTAATACACAATACTAGTATTTTCCTCTTCTATTCAATTTTAAGGCCATACAACATCCAGAAGATTCCCCTCAAAGCATTGTCCTATATTTTTCTCTTCTCCCCAAACAACCTGCTTCGCGAGAATTTGCACGCCTTTTTCCTTCGCCTCCCTGAGATATCTAGTGAATGATGGACATGCGTCAACATTAGGACGAAAGGCCTTCGCATCATGACGAATAATGACAAATAAAACCGTACAATCAAATTGTTTCGAGTCGTCTACGACCATTCGAGTAAGTTCACGAACATGCTTTATGGCACGTTCTGATACTACAGGTTCTCCGTCTGGTCCTTTTTGTTTGCTATTTCCGTATGGAAAGATTGCGGTTCTACGATACGGCTTTTCGTCACTTGTAAAGACACATTTAGTTCGATTGGGCAATACTAACGATGACGAATAATCCGTATCCACAACCGTCTTTACTTCTAATAAACGAGGAGGTAGATCGGGATCTTCGTGTTCGATAACAAAATCTACTCTCATGTCTGTACCACCTACATTTCGTACTTCTCGTTTAAAACTCTTAACTGTTGGGAAACTAGGTCCTAACAAATTTCGTTCTACTAGCTGCTCTGCAATCTTTTCTCCTAGAGAAGGATGTGCCCCTACCCAACATTTGTCATAACCAAGTTCGGACTCATCTACACGTAGTAGTTGAGCAATAAACTCACACTTCGGCGTTCCGTATTTAGGATTAACAGCATCTTTGCCGACCAGGTTACCCTTTCTATCTCTCGCAGGTTTGAGCAAAAGTTTGGCACCCTTTGCACATTTACCTCCCCTAAATATTATTGTTTTCAGTTAGTAGAATAATTGACATACAGTGTATATATATATATAAGATTTCAAGAACTTTGAAGGAAAGAAAAACTACATATAAAGTAAGTTACTTACATGTCGAGGTTGGGAAGATGGACTATAGCTAAACGTTGCTGTTCGGGGATCCATACATCTCCAACGTACGGAGATCGGTTTCGTTTGGATGGTCGTTGTTGTAATTCCCCCATGATGCAATCGTCAGGAAGAGAAAGAAGTAGATTTGACATATTTTTGATTTCTTCGAGTTTGTTTTTATATTTCTTTTTAGTGGCGATACTTTCCGTTTCCTTCTTTGTGGTCTTCTTAATGCTATTACTTGCCTTATTACTGATACGCGTACTGGATGCAACCTTCTTTGACTCGGACATAGTAGTTGGTTTCGCATTCTTTATAGCGCTACGTGCAATCACATTCTCTTTCGTTCGACTGGATTTAGAAGAAGAAGAAGCGAAGCCGGAAACTGCGCGACTACCTCCACGACCCGATCGAGTGATTACCATTGTTGCAAGAAGAAGGTACTTTATTGGCGTAGCAGAAAGGTTCATGAAATGAACGATGTATGTTGAATGTATCGTAATGCCAATCAATGGATAAAAATAATGTGTTTTCCTTTATTTTCTTCGTCGATAGCTTCAGCACATCCTGGCCTACCACAATCACGAAACAAGGTAGAAAGTAGTCGGTACATATCCTAAGAAGAGGGTCTTCGTAATAGGATGAAAAGATAGATTATTGGTGATGATTTTGTGCTTTATGCTTTATGCTTGCTTAATGTTCTTCGTCGTTGTTTCATAAAAGAGATACGTGAGGCCTGCGCATGATGATGTGTTTTTGAGAAAATGAGAGAAGGAATCACGAATGGATATTTCAAATAAGGACTTCAGAAGTCCGTTCTGCATTTGAAGATAGTATATAGTCCAAATTACTTACAGGAGAAAAAGTAGTTAGTATTGGAAGACCATTCCCCCCCCAAAGAGGATAATCATTACAATGGCAAGCTTCTACACAGTTTCAATTATTATTTTAGAAAGGTATAGTTTCCTCAACTACTGTAGCTCTGCTAGTAGAGAATGAAACTATTTGTTATTATTATTTTCATGAGCCTAAACTATACTACCACCGCTTCTTCTGGCGTTTTAACATATCGTACAGTTCTTCCCTGAAGACCATTCATGAAGGAAAGTGAATCAACTGGTTTCTTGGTGGCTGGTTGAAGTATATTAATTTCCAAAATTGATCCGTCGAAGCAAACTAGCCGTAGACCATCCTTTTTACTGGGACCAGACTCTACGACATCCGTTCCCTCAGTCGTTTCATCTAATAAGCGGGTTTCTAGTATTTTGAACTTTACCGGTTTCGTTCCTTCTCCCACCTCAAGGTACATAAAGCAACCGGGCCACATAGAAAAACCATTCAGTCGATTGTGTAACGTGGTCGCAGTCTCCTCCCATGGTTTCATTTCGGCCTCAGATGAGTCGATCATGGCGGCTTGCACCACTTGTGATTCATCCTGGATCTTTGCTGTATCAAATTTCACGGCTCCCGATAATATATCAGGTAGTTTTTCTATTAATAAATCGGTTCCAATCTCGAAGAGCCATGGAAGGACCTTGGTAGCTGTCGCATCCTCGATATTTTTGTCAACAATTGTTTCTTCCTTTTGAGCAATGACAGGTCCCGCATCCATTTTTGATACAGTGTACAAGACAGTAACTCCAACGGGATTGTCACCGGCCTCTAAGGATCGTTGAACGGGACTAGCACCTCTCCATCTAGGAAGCAAACTTGGGTGGATGTTAACGGTCCCAAGAGTAGGCGCGGCCAAGAAACGCTTTGGTAAATATTGACCATATGCGGCCGTAATACACAGATCAGGTTTAATATCTTGTTCTAATCTGTCAAGGAAGTCCGAGTCTTTCATTTTTTCGGGG
>Ga0115007_10003128_pt1 | contig 10098 bp, 8 predicted proteins | sample ArcOceMetagenome_2_FD_87166 | JGI IMG/M metagenome (GOLD analysis project Ga0115007, IMG submission 87166) | Marine eukaryotic phytoplankton communities from Arctic Ocean - Arctic Ocean ARC135M Metagenome | ecosystem: Environmental > Aquatic > Marine > Oceanic | place: Arctic Ocean | collected...
AGTCGTTCATGGCTTGTACAATAGGATCGCATAATCCAAGGGCTGAAAATGGCATAGAGGCTCGGACAGATAGTCGTTAAGGGAAGTTAGGCGCAGTATAGCGTAAAAGTGGTGGGTCGTTGTCAATCAGGTTGCGTGATGTCCTTTCAGTTGTCAGACACACGACCATATTCACTCAGGTAATCCAGAAACGCTCTGACTCTGGCAGGTGCCGGGCCGCCTAAACCAATATAAACAGCATAAAAAGGTTCGGTTTCTTTCGGTAGTTGATCGAGAAGGATGGGTATTAATGTACCTTCGCCAATATCTTGCCGAACAGTAAACTCGGGAACGCGTGCCAATCCCACTCCGTTCAGCGCTAGCCGTCTTATCGAGGCCCCATCATTTGCTTGAATTTGTTTTTCTGTTTCGAACAATGCACTGCCTAGCTCGTCCGCTTTGGGCCAACCATATGTGGGCCGTTTATAGCTAAAATCGATAAAACGATGGTTTCTTAAATCCGATAAGCGTTTTGGTTCCCCGTATTTTTCGAGATAGCGGGGTGATGCGACTATGAGAATAGGCGATTTTCCCAGTGCTTTTGCGATTAAGCTTGAGCTTTTGAGTGGCCCAGAACGAATGGCGATGTCTGTGTGGTCATTTACAAGGTCAACAACGTGATCGCTCAAGGCTAGATCGAGTGATATTTTGGAGTTTTTTTCTAGAAACAGGGTCAGTAATGGCTCTAGAACATGTTCCGAGTAGGACGAGCTGGTGCTGATTTTTATGTTACCACTAGGCTCGTCGTCTTGCTGTACGGTACGCTCTATATCGTTGATTTCAGATAAGATACGTGTGGCCCGTTGGTAAAATAATCTGCCTTCGTGTGTTAGTTCCAGATGTCTGGTTGTCCTCACTAACAACCGAACCCCCAGCCTTTTTTCCATTCTTGAAATTAACTTGCTGACAGCAGGCTGGGTCATATCTAAATATCGTGATGCTTGAGAGAAGCCGCCTTTCTCAACGACTTGAACGAAGACCTCCATCTCTCCACTTTTATTCAGCATTAATCGTGACATATAACTTCAATTCATAGGTGATAGTGTTTTTAGCAATCTATTCCATGCGGATTCATATGTCTATAGTCGTTTAAAGGCGTTCAATATGCCTCGTCGAATCGCGAATTAAGGAGGTTTTATGGAATATCGTTATTTAGGAGCATCAGGGCTACAGGTATCTGCGCTTAGCTTTGGTGCTGGTACGTTCGGAGGAAAAGGCCCTTTGTTTAGTCATTGGGGTACATCGGATGCGAAGGAAGCGAGTCGACTCGTTGATATTTGTTTAGAGGCTGGCGTTAATCTTTTTGATACCGCTGATGTTTACTCGGATGGTGCATCGGAGGAGGTGCTAGGGCAGTCGATTAAAGGCAAGCGCAATGCTCTTTTACTGTCTACTAAGATGAGTTTGCCAATGGGAGATGGGCCTAATCGATATGGATCGTCTCGGCTTCGCTTGATAAAAGGTGTTGAGGATTCACTCAAGCGGTTGGGTACTGATTATATCGATCTGTTTCAGTTACATGCTTTTGATGCGTTTACACCGATAGAAGAGGTGCTATCCACATTAGATCAGTTAGTTCGAGAAGGTAAGGTGCGTTACATAGGGGTGTCTAATTTTTCAGGTTGGCAGGTGATGAAATCGCTATCAGTTTCGGAAAAGTATGGTTGGTCAAAATATGTTGCACACCAAGTGTATTACTCGTTGATCGGACGTGATTATGAGGCGGATTTAATGCCGCTAGCACATGATCAGGGGTTAGGAGCATTAGTATGGAGTCCGCTAGGGTGGGGGCGACTAACGGGTAAATTACAACGTGATAAACCGCTACCTAAAGGGAGTCGTTTACACGAAACAGCTAGCTTTGGACCCTCGGTGGATAATGATTTACTGTTCCGTGTATTAGATGCACTGGATTTGATCTCAAATGAAACCGGGAAAAGTATTCCACAAATAGCGTTGAATTGGTTGCTGGATCGACCCACAGTCGCGTCGGTTATTCTCGGCGCGCGCAATGAATGCCAGCTTTTAGACAACTTAGGCGCGTTAGATTGGACATTAAATACTGACTATAAAGCGTTATTGGATGAGGTCAGTACGGTAGCATTGCCGTATCCGCATTCACCTTATCAACGGCAAGAAGGGTTCGCTAAACTAAATCCATTACTTGTCTGAGATGTTGATGGTTAAGGCCTCTAAACTTTGTGGGTTTTAAGAGGCCTTTTGAAAAGAGTATGAGGTACTGTTTTAGCCGTCACTATCCGTTGTTTAGCACTTCCTCCCCTACAATTCCCTTTTCAATTAATCGCTTTAGAATCTCAATGCTTTTTGTTTTAAGCAAATCTCTAAGCAGGCGTGCGGCGGGCGTGATGGATTGTCGGCTTGGGAATATGAGCCACATTTCTGTCGCGCTAGGTTTAAAAGACGGCATGACACTCACGACCTTGTTTGATAGCAAATCATTGGACATATCAAAGCAGGATTTAGCCGCTAGTCCTTTGCCTTCTACACACCAGCGCCTGACTAAATCACTATCGTTGGTTACGCGGTTTCCGCTGACTTTGATTTTGTGCTGCGTGTCGCCCTCGGCAAATACCCATACATCGTGTGTGATGTCGTGCAATTGGTAGAGCAGGGCATTGTGTGCTGTTAGGTCTTGAGGATGTTTCGGTGTTCCGTGTTTTTCTAGGTAGCCTGGCGTTGCACAGAGTAGCCGCGGAACATTGCATATTTTAAACCCATAGAGATTGGCGTCCTTTGGCGATCCGTAGCGAAGTGCCATATCCAGTGAGTCGCGGTAAAAGTCTATGTTGCTATCACTGATGTGGGTGCGCACGCTAACGTTAGGGTGGTTGTCCATAAACTCATCTAACCAAGGAATGGCGAGGTTGCGCCCAAAATCAGATGACAGAGCAATGCGTATCTCGCCCTCAACAATACCCTGATCGTTCTTCATGTTTTGCTTGGCAAGGTCCAGCATGAGTAATGCTTGCTCGCATTGAGGAAGGTACTTTTCCCCCGCACTGGATAGCCTAAGCTGTCGGGTGGAGCGGATAAATAACTCGGCACCTAAGGCGCCCTCTACCCGCTTTAACGCCGCACTAGCGGTGGCGGCGCTTATATCTAAATGTGCCGCGGCGGCGGTGATATTACGGAATTCTGCGATTTTTAGGACGAGTTGGAGGTCTTCTAATTGCATCTTTCAAAATATTTTTGATAATGATTCAAATATTATGCGGTTTTAAGTGTATAAAGCAATCGTTACTATCGTTCCCATCTAATCTACCTACCGAATACCTTGGAGAACAATGATGAAAGCGATTGGTTACCTTAAATCTTTACCTATTTCAGACGCTGAATCGTTAGTGGACGTTGAAGTTTCGCAGCCTGTTGCTAATGGGCGTGATCTCTTAGTTAAAGTAAAAGCGATAGCAGTCAACCCCGTCGATTATAAAGTACGTGCAAGAGCGGAGGCCACCGCTGGTGAATATAAGGTCTTAGGGTGGGATGCCGTTGGTGAGGTAGTAGCAACCGGTGAGAAGGTTACACAGTTTAAACCGGGTGATCAGGTCTATTATGCCGGTGATGTGACTCGCCAAGGTAGTAATGCCGAATATCAATTAGTGGATGAACGTATTGTTGGTTTTAAGCCTAAAAGCTTATCGGATGCAGAAGCCGCGGCTTTACCGCTAACAACGATCACTGCGTGGGAAATTTTATTCGAACACTTGGGGCTTAAGCAGCAAGCGCCGGGTACAGCCGATCGCTCGAATGATGTGGTTTTAGTCGTGGGTGCTGCCGGTGGTGTTGGCTCGATTTTAGTGCAACTAGCTAGAGTGCTAACAGGCGCAACGATTATTGGTACAGCATCCCGTGAGAGCTCCCAGGCTTGGGTAAAACAGTTAGGTGCGGATTATGTGGTTGATCATACGCAAGCACTTGCCCCGCAAATTGAAGCGTTAGGGGTAGGGCAGGTGACGCATGTCGCCAGTTTAAATAGCACCGATAGCTATTTTGACGCATACACGGAGCTGTTAGCGCCTTTTGGGAGAATCGCTATGATTGATGACCCGCAAAACATGGATGTTACTAAGCTAAAAATGAAAAGCTTATCGTTACATTGGGAGTTCATGTTTGCTCGATCTATGTTCCAAGCTGCAGATATGGATGAGCAAAGCCGCTTGCTTAATCGGGTGGCTGACTTGATAGATCAGGGGTATGTAAAGACGACTGTGGGTGAAAACTTGGGAACAATTAATGCTGCTAATTTGCGAGCTGCGCATGCAACATTAGAAAGCGGTCGTTCGATTGGTAAGATTGTGTTAGAAGGTTTCTAAGCAAATTAGCCCCTGTGCTAACGCATGGGGGTTAAGAAAGATGGCTCGGCGTAAACAGTCAAATTATCTAGCTAATAGGCCTCATGTAACGTCGTTCAGGACGCCCTACACTGCCATAACTGACTTCTGCCGTTAGTTCACCACAGCTCACTAAATATTCTAAATACCGTCTAGCTGTTGTTCGGCTCGCTTCGATTTGTGCGCCTATCTCTTCCGCATTACGTGAGGTTTCTGCTTCTACTAACACCTTGCGCACTTTGTCCAAGGTTAGGGCATCGATGCCTTTAGGCAACGTTGTGTTTACAGCGTGCTGAGTTGGGTTTTGTTTGGCATTTCGGGGTAGCAAGCGGTCTACATCGCCTTGCACTAGTGATTCCATGTTCCCCAACTTGTCGAGGTGCTCGGCATAGTGGGTCAGGGCATCACGTAAGCGTTCAAAAACGAGCGGCTTTAGAATGTAATCAAATACGCCGCCGTGCATGGCTGCTTTTAGTGTATCGACTTCGCGAGCAGCGGTAATGAGGATGACATCAGTAGAGCTATTGCTGGAGCGCAGCTCACGGAGTAGATCAAGCCCCGTTCCTTTGGGGAAGTGAACATCCAGTAATAGTAGTTCAGGTTTAAGTACGTCAACAAGGTCACGGGCTTCATCTAGGCCGTGGGCAAGACCTACCAGTTCGAACCCTTCTATCCGCTCTAGAAAGCGTTGTTGAATCTCTGCAATCTGGTGGTCATCTTCGGCGATCACTACACGAATACTACTGCTCATGCAGGGCTTCCTTTTGTCGGCTGCGGTATATGGTTTGGATTTATTTTTGGTATATACACGGTAAAACGACTGCCGCCGCTCTCTGCTGGGTCTATAGTAACGGTTCCGCCTAATCTATGCAGCAATGTCCCGACAAGGTGTAGACCGATACCATGTCCGGGTTCGTGCTTGCTTGATACGCCTTTTTCGAAGATACGTTCTTGCTCATCAACGGGGATGCCGGCGCCTTGGTCTTCTATCTCAAAGATCAGATCGTTTCCAAGATCTGTCATCGTTAAGAACACCTCTCCACCTGCGCCGGTATGTGCCCACGTTGCATCAAAGGCGTTGTCGAGTAAGTTACCAATAATACTGACAAGTTGATCACGTGGGAGCCGCTCGGGTAGATCAGACATGTGGCTCTCTGTATCCACTCTTAGTGTAAGGCCTAACTCGCGTGCCCGGTTATATTTCCCTAAAAGGCAGCCAGCTAATACGGGATCAGGTACGGCCTCTACTAACAGATGAATCAGTGTCTGGTGGTTTTCAGTTTCTTGGCCAATTAGGTTGAGGGCTTCGTTGTTAGCTCCAATCTGAATGAGACCTGCGATGGTGTGTAACTTGTTAGAATATTCATGGGTTTGGCTGCGCAAGCTATCGGCATATTGTTGAATACGAGTGAGCTTGCGGCTGACCATGTCTAGTTCATCTTTACGGCGGAAGCTAGCTACGACGCCAATAATGCGATTGTTGTGGCGCACGGGTATACGGTTGGCAATTAAGCACATATCGTTAATCCAGAACTCTTGGTCATACTGCGGCTCGCCATCGGCGAGCACTTCCAATAGCTGGCTGCCAGGTAGTACCTGTTGAATAGGCTGCCCGAGTAAAGGGATGTTGGCTGATAACTCCAGTGTGTTCAGTGCTGCTCGGTTAAAAGTCGTAATTAGCCCATCGGAGTTGATCGCGATAATCCCCTCGCGAATGGATTCCAAGGTTGCGTTTCGCTCTTCAAAGAGTAAGCCGATTTGTTCGGGTTCTAAACCAAAAATGGCTTTTTTGAAATGGTTAGCAAACCAAATAGCGATTAACACGCTGAGTAAGAAGGCGGAAATAATGGCGATGGTCAGCGTAGTACGGTAACGAGCAATAATCGAATCGACGCTATCCAGCAGAAAACCAACAGACACAACACCGATGACGTTCTCACCTGTCTGATCGAAAATAGGGGCTTTACCGCGAATAGAGGCGCCCAGGCTACCGATAGCTTTTTGCACATAAGGTCGGCCTTCTAACAAGGCGGGCTCATTGTAGTCGCCATCATCGTCATACATAGGCTGTCCGACACGCTCAAAATTAGGGTGCGCAAGCCGTATGCTGTTTCGATCACCTATGACGACAAAGCGAGCTTCTATGGTATTGGCTAGTTGTATGCTGGTGGGTTGTAAGAACGTACTGTCACGAGTTTCCACCGCTTCAATAATCTGAGGTATTGCCGCAATAGTTTTGGCTACATGTACCGCTTTTTGCCCTACCTGCTCCTCTAGGGAGTTATCGAGATAATTGAGCGCGAAAATCCCCAGTAATCCGGTTTGCAGTAATGCCATTAACCCTAATATGAGGGCCATTCGCGTTCGGAGTTTAAGGTTTCGTAGTGTGAGACGATGTGATTCTAAGCCAAACATTTTTATAAGCACGCATTTACTCGCCGCGTTTTTAGTCAATTCTAGCTAAGAATGCCCGGGAATGCCTGTGAACTATATGAACAAAATGCGCTTAAAGTATTTTATAGCCTTTAAATGCAGAATATTTTTAAAAATCAGATTGGCGACTATATTGAAGGGAGTTATTACAGAAATATAAAAACAAACTGAGGATACGACATGCTATCTAAATTTTTCTCCCGTAATCGTTCTACTTTATTGGCGGCAGCGCTGGTATCAACGCTAGGCGCTGGTGTTGCTCATGCTGAAGTTGATGAAATTCATTTCCTTGTTCCTGGTGGTGCAGGCGGTGGCTGGGACGGAACTGCACGTGGTGTAGGTGAAGCACTGACTAAGTCAGGCTTGGTAGAAAGCGCATCGTACGAGAACTTGTCTGGCGGTGGCGGTGGTAAAGCCATAGCACATCTTATCGAAATGGCTGATCAGAGCCATAATACTTTGATGGTTAACTCAACACCTATCGTTATCCGTTCTTTGTCTAAAGTATTCCCACAATCGTTCCGTGATCTGACACCTATCGCCGCTGTTGTTGGTGATTTTGGTGCGTTTGTTGTACCGACTAGCTCTAAATACCAGAGCTTTACAGATGTCGTAAATGATTACAACGAGAACCCTCGCTCTGTTGCCATTGCTGGTGGATCAGCGCGTGGCAGCATGGACCATTTGGTGGCGGCTATGGCCTTTAAAGCCGCAGGCGGTGATGCTCGTAAACTGAAATATGTAGCTTATGATGCTGGCGGTAAAGCAATGGCCGGTATTCTGTCAGGTGAAGCTCACTTGCTGTCGACTGGATTCAGTGAAGCGTTGGCACTGGCTGACGCAGGTGAAGTACGTATCTTAGCCATTACTGGTGAAGAGCGTTCAGCGACTGCACCAGATGTGCCAACGTTGAAAGAGCTTGGCTATGACGTGAGCTTTGTAAACTGGCGTGGATTCTTCGGTGCACCGGGTTTACCTGCTGCTGAAGCTGATGAATATGCTGATGTACTGAGCAAAATGTACGCAACTGATGAGTGGGCTGTGGTTCGTGACCGTAACGGCTGGACTGAAATATTCAAGCCACGTGCTGAGTTCGTATCTTTTCTAGAAAACCAAGAAGAAGTGGTTGGCGGCTTAATGCGCGAACTTGGCTTCTTGAAATAATCGTACTTTCGTAGCGATTACCCCAGAGCTTCAGACGGCCGTTGCGCTCGTGTGAAGCTCTGTCTTGTTACCCTTTGTTAAATTAGATAGGCGGCGCTTGTACCGTCAAAGGTGAACCCTATGATTATTACTAAGGATCATATTGGCGGTTTGGTATTTTTGTGCCTGTCTGCTGCGTATGGTTTCTACATCGCTGATATTCCGATGTTACCTGGTGACGAGTACGAACCCTTCAATGCGCAAACAGTACCCACTATGTTGGCCTATATGGGAGGGATCTTATCCATTGCGTTGATCTTGACTGCTCGTCGGGATCGCAGTGAGCAACTTTCTCTTAAAGGTTATGACTTTGCCATCGTTATTAAACTGTTAGCTTTGGTGGTGATATTTGGTTTAGCGCTGGAGTGGGTTGGTTTCTTGGTATCGACCATTTTGTTCTTAATTGGCGGCTATTGGCTATTGGGCGAGCGTAAATGGAAAACGCTCTTGATCGCGTCGGTTCCTTTTGCGGTATTTATTTGGTTCGCGCTTTCCCAGTTACTTGATATCTATCTTGCTCCTGGCCGGTTGATAACTACGTTGTTTGGAGGGTAGGGCAATGCTAGACGGAATCTTTACAGGTCTTGGCACCGCGCTAATGCCGTTTAATATTATGATGGTAGTGGTGGGCTGTTTTGCCGGTACCTTTATTGGAATGCTACCGGGTCTTGGTCCTATCTCTGCTGTGGCATTGATGATCCCGATTACCTATGGTCTTGACCCTGCATCAGGCATCATTTTGATGGCAGGTGTTTACTATGGTGCCGTTTTTGGCGGATCCACTTCCTCTATTTTGATTAACGCACCTGGTTGCGCCAGTACTGTAGTGACCTCATTCGATGGTTATCCGTTAGCGCAAAAAGGTCAGGCAGGTAAGGCGCTTGCATTAGCGGCTTATTGCTCATTCACTGGCGGCACAGTTGGGGCGATTATTTTACTCTTTGCAGCCCCAGCATTAGCGAAGGTTTCGCTGAGCTTTCAATCCGGTGATTACTTTGCCTTGATGGTACTCGGTCTTACCGCTGTTGCTGCCTTCTCGGGTAAAGGGCAAGTCATTAAAGCCATGATCATGACGGTGTTTGGTTTAATGATCGCTACGGTTGGTGCGGATGCAATGACAGGAGCACCACGCTTTACGTTTGGCAACGTCGATTTGATTGATGGTGTTAGTTTCTTATTACTCGCTATGTCTACCTTTGCGTTGACGGAAGTGGTTATGTCCGTCATGAAGCGTCAGCATCTAGACGAAGAGCCAGAAATTGATATGGCAGCGTTAGGCAGTATGAAGCTGAGTAAAGAAGAAGTGAAAGAGATAGCGCCAACGGTTGCTCGCTCATCGGTATTCGGTTTTATTATTGGCGTTTTGCCAGGTGCAGGCGCGACGATTGCTTCTTTCTTGGCGTATGGCATGGAGCGTAACTTTGCGTCGGCTAAAGAGAAACTTAAGTTCGGTAAAGGTTCTTTGCGCGGTCTGGCTGCACCCGAAACCGCTAACAATGCCGCGTCTACAGGCTCTTTTGTACCCCTACTGACCTTGGGTATTCCGGGTTCAGGTACCACAGCTATCATGCTGGGTGCACTTATCGCGGCAGGTGTACAGCCGGGGCCGCGTTTGTTTATCGATAATCCAGACGTGTTCTGGTCAGTTATTATCTCTATGTACTTTGGCAACTTGGTACTATTGATCCTCAACTTACCGTTGATCCCTTACATATCGCGTTTGCTGGCTATTCCGCGTCCGATCTTGATTCCGTTGATTCTGTTTTTCTCGGTCACGGGTGTTTATTTGGTTAGCTTTAACACCTTTGACATTCAGATGATGGTTATTATTACCGCGATAGCGATCTTCTTGAAGCTACTGGATTTCCCGATGGCACCGATGCTGCTGGGCTATATTCTGGGTGGCATTATGGAGCAGAATTTAAGCCGATCACTGGTGATGTCTGATGGGAGCTTATCTTTTATTTGGGAGCGTCCGCTGACCTTGTCTATCATTGTCATTGCAGCAATATTGTTATTTATGCCACTGGTTAGCAAGTTGTTCACTGGTAAGGCTGATAAAGGTTTGGAA